>ERZ1031746.14-NODE-14-length-109465-cov-18.976419_pt1 | contig 109465 bp, 104 predicted proteins | sample MGYA00518171_ERZ1031746 | MGnify/ENA primary metagenome ERZ1031746 (study PRJEB33719, sample SAMN04261238) | wastewater metagenome | biome: rural village; feature: human; material: feces | host: Homo sapiens | place: El Salvador | collected 2013-01-07 ...
ACCGCGATCGCCAAAGCCGCCGCGACCGCCACGGTCGCCGCCACGACCGCTGCGATCGTCACGGCCGCCGCGAGGACCGCGGTCCTCGTCCAGGCCCATGGCGACGAGCGGAGCGATAACCTTATCGAGGGCGGCCATCAGCTCGGTGGCCTCCTCGTAAGAAAGCTCGGGCAGGAGCTTCTCTTTCTTGTTGGCAAGCTCGACCAGGCCCTCAGCGGCATCCTCGGCAGCGAAGACGACGATCTTGCGCATATCGCCCTCGGCGTCGTCGATGCGGCCAACCAGATCGGCAGCCTCGGCCTCGGCCATCAGGCCATCGAGCTCACGAAGGCGCATGCCCAGCAGGTCGGACATTTCCTTCTGCTCCATCTTGGGCTTGAGGTCAAGAAGCTTGATGGCGCGCTCGATGTTCGCCATGCGCTCGGCTTTGGCCTCCTCCTCCTTGGAAATAGCAAAGCGACGGCTACGCAGCAGGCGGGCGGCCTTCTGCATCTTGTCCATCAGCTCTTCGTCATCGTAATCAACGGCGGCCTCGATAACCTCGGCCTCCTCCTCGGCGGAAACCTCGTCAGCAGCCTCAACCTCGGCAGCTTCGGTCTCCACGGTCTCGACTGCCTCGACCTCGGCAGCCATGGTCTCGTTCTCGGTCTCGTTCATGATCTCTTCGTTCTCGGACATGAGACTCCTTCTTGGCCCTCTCGGGCATCATCGCCCCATTCGCGGGGCCCGTCGCGCACTCTTTACGCTTTAAACATTCATGCCTCTCGGCAAAACGTCCATTAGTTTATGGTGTCGCCCGCCAATCTAGCTGCAGAATCTATGTGCACACATTAATGCGACATGTCGCGGTATCATGACCTGAACCAAACGTGTCCCCCTTAAGGAGCCCGCCATGATTAAGCCCATCATGAAATCCGAGTTCTTTTTACGCCTGCCTTCCGAAGACGCGGGACCCGACGACGCCGTAATCGGACAAGACCTCCTGGATACGCTCCATGAGCATGAGCACGAATGCGTGGGTCTCGCCGCCAACATGATTGGCGTGCGCAAACGCATCATCTGCGTAAAGGACGGCAACAAGTCGCTGCTCATGTACAACCCGCAAATTCTTGAGCAGGTCAACGCCTATCGGACGAGCGAAGGATGCCTCTCGCTGACCGGCGAGCGTCCCTGCACCCGCTATCGCCGCATTAAGGTTGAGTATTTGGACGAGAACTTCGTCCACCGCATCAAAAACTTCTCGGGCTACACCGCCGAGATCATCCAGCACGAAATCGATCATTGCTGCGGAATCGTCATTTAGACAGCCAGGGTAACGATGCAGGTTGAGCACACGACAGCGAGCGAGCCGCCATTCGGTAGAACGGCAGAACCAATTAGCTCTGGCGGTAATGATCGAAGAAGTCAGCCAAGTCTTTGAGCGACTCTTTGAGCACTTCCATGCGCGGCAGGTACACGATGCGGAAGTGGTCGGGCTCGGCCCAGTTAAAGCCGCCGCCGCGCGTAATCAGGATCTTCTTCTCGTGCAGCAGGTCGAGGGCAAACTGCTCGTCATCGGTGATGTTGAACTTCTTAACATCCATCTTGGGGAAGATATAGAACGCCGCGCGCGGCTTGACCACCGAGATGCCGTCGATCTTGCTGAGCGCCTCATACACAAAGTTGCGCTGCTCGTAGACACGACCGCCGGGGCGGATGTAGTCGTTAACCGACTGATGGCCGCCGAGCGCCGTCTGGACGATCGACTGAGCCGGCACGTTGGAGCACAGGCGCATGTTAGAGAGCATGTTGATGCCCATGATGAAGTCGCTCATGCAGCGCTGGTTGCCCGAAAGCACCATCCAGCCAATGCGATAGCCCGCGATCATATGCGACTTGGACAGGCCGCTAAACGTAATGCAGGGCAGGTCGGGGGCGAGCGAGGCAATGGAGACGTGCTCGTAGCCGTCCATGCACAGGCGGTCGTAGATCTCGTCGGCAAAAATCATGAGCTGGTGCCTGCGCGCGATCTCAACAATGCCCTCGAGCACCTCACGCGGATAGACAGAGCCCGTGGGGTTGTTGGGGTTGATGATGACGAGGGCCTTGGTCGCGCTCGTGATCTTGGACTCCATATCCTCCAGGTCGGGATACCAATCCGCCTGCTCATCGCACAGATAGTGCACGGGATGACCACCGGCAAGGGTTGCGCACGCCGTCCAGAGCGGATAGTCGGGGCTGGGGATCAGAATCTCGTCGCCGTTGTCGAGCAGCGCGTTCATCGAAAGCTGAATGAGTTCGGACACGCCGTTGCCCGTGTAGATGTGCTCCATCTGAACATTGGTCAGGCCCTTGATCTGCGAGTACTGCATAATCGCCTTGCGCGCAGAGAACAGTCCGCGCGAGTTGGAATAGCCTTCGCAGTCGGGCAGCTGCTGACGCATATCCTTAATGACCTCATCGGGCGTGCGAAAACCAAAGGGAGCGGGGTTGCCAATGTTGAGCTTGAGGATGCGCTCGCCCTCGTCCTCCATACGGGCGGCCTCGTCGACGACGGGGCCGCGCACGTCATACAGGACGTTATCGAGCTTGGTGGATTTAGAAAAAGTACGCATGGTGGTGCTCCTTGGAATTTGAGCTGAGGGATGGGGTTCGGGCTTGGAAACGTTGCGGGGCGATGATGCCTCGCTTTGATCGGCGTCACCGGCGAGCAGCCAGGTAACATCGACCTCCAAAATGCGGGCAAGCAGCTCTGCCACATCGCGCCGCGGGATCGTCTTGCCGCTCACATATTGGCTCATCTGACTCTTGCCGAGTTTTTTGCCGAACATCTCCGATGCACGAATCACGTCCGACTGTCGAACGTCGCGATCGGACATAGCCTGTCGCAGGCGATCGCTAAACGTCTCTTGGGCCACAGGAACCTCCTTGCTGGCAAAGTTCAATTTATAGAACACGAATTGAACCAAGGTTCAATTTAGGCAGCAGTATAGCGCGGCACCTCATTCGAAAGTTCAATTTCATAAGAAAATGTACCGAACTCCAAGATTTGCCCAAGGCGGACAATGACGTATACACGTTTAGAGGTATTCAAGGAATCGGGCGGCGGCAAGCGAAACATCAGTCGTGCGATATATCGCATTGATTTGCCGATGGGGATGCCCCTCGAGCGAACGCACGGCAACATCGAACTGACAGCGGCGCAAGATGAGCGCGGGAAGAATGCTCACGCCCAGGCCGTCCTCGACCATGGCCATAATCGCATAGTCATCCCAGGTCGACAGTTTTGAGCGCACTGTCAGTCCCGCCCGACGAAACAGCGGCGTAATCTCGTCATCGGTGCCGCGTTCCAGCAGAATAAACTGCTCGTTGGCCAAATCGGCAAGGGAAACGACCTCCGCGGTGGCAAGCGAGGAGTCCGCTGGCACCACGGCCATCAGCTCGTCTTGCACCAACGGCCGCGATGCCATGCCGGCGCCGCGTGGCTCACGCGGGATAAAGCCCAGATCGCAGCGGCCTTCCGCCACCCATTGTTCAATCTCGGAGTAATCGCCCATCAGCAACTCATAATCGACGTCCGGGTGATCGGAGCGAAAGCGCGCGATCACCGGCGGCAGCACGTGGGTCGCCACGCTCGAAAACGTACCGATGTAGATTTTGCCGCGCATGAGCCCACGCATCTCATCCACCCGTCGCTGCAAACGAACAAATTCCTCGCATAACGCCTCGACCGCTGGCATAACTTGCCGCCCATCGGCAGAAAGCACTACGCCCTCGCGGCTTCTATCGAGCACTTTAAAGCCCCAGTCAGCCTCAAGATCGGCCACCATACGGCTCACGCCCGATTGCGAATAGCTCAGGCGCTCGGCGGCACGCGTAAAGCTTCCGGCGCGCACGGTCTCGAGCAGCACCTGCATCTTTTGAATATTCGTTTCCAAGCCACCCCTCCACCTTTGCATGAGTTTTTGTCATGTTATCTATGCATTATATTCGCTTTTATTCTAAAGCCACCTCACCCATAGTGAACATGCTCGGATATAGAGGGGATGTCAGCGCATGAACAACGGACTGTTTACGTACTTAGCAGCATTGCTATTGTTTGGCTCCAACGGCGTCATCGCCGCTGCCATCGCGCTGCCGAGCTCCGATATCGTGCTACTCCGCACGTTTTTGGGCGCACTCTCGCTTGTCGCCATCCTCATCATCACCCAACGCCATACGTTGCAGGCGCCATCTCGCCCCCGCGAAGCCGCAGCCCTCCTCCTCTCGGGAGCCGCGCTGGGCGCCAGCTGGATTTTTCTGTTCCGCGCCTACCAGACGATCGGCGTCGGCATATCCTCGCTGCTGTACTACTGCGGCCCCATCATTGTCATGGCGCTCTCCCCGCTCATCTTTGGCGAAAAGCTGACCGGCGGCAAAATCGCCGGCTTTATCGCCGTTGCGTGCGGTGCTTTTCTCATTGCGGCACAAGGTCTAGGTGGCAATATGCCCATTGCAGGTATCGCTTGCGGCATCGCCTCGGCCTTCTGCTACGCGCTGATGGTCATCGCCAGCAAGGGTGCGCCACACATCGAAGGCCTCGAAAACTCCGCGCTCCAGGTCAGCGCCGCCTTTGTGACCGCGCTGACCCTCACACTCATCACGCAGTGCGCCCCCTCATTCCTGTCCGCCGGTGTCGCCGCCAGCATTGATTGGCGCGCCGTCGTCATGCTCGGTGTCGTCAATACCGGCATCGGTTGCCTGCTCTACTTTAGCGCCGTCGCCAAACTGCCCGTACAGACCGTCGCGGTCGTCGGCTACCTCGAGCCACTTTCGGCGGTCGTGTTCTCGGCCGTCCTTTTGGGCGAAGCCATGACACCGGTCCGCCTGATGGGCGCCGCACTTATCATCGGCGGCGCGCTCTTTTGCGAACTCGCCGACAAACGCGCAGGCGCCAAGGCCGGCATCGCCCAGACAGCACGCGCCTAAAAGCCCCCTCTTCATTCAGTTTCAAAGCCGGGGCGTGTCCGCAGTTCTCACATTGCAGCACGCCATTCAGCGGATGCGCCCCTGCTTTAAAATGCTGCCTGCGTACATGAATAATCCCCAGATGGGGAATTATTGTCTAAAACAACCTGATGTGCCAAACTGCTCTTGTATGTATAAAGGCGGCATAAAAGTTATCTGTCTTGGACAGATAACCGGATGTCTAAGGGAGTCCACGTGGCACACACCAAACTGGAGGCAAACCTCCAAGACCGGCATGGGCAGGGCGGGCACGGAGCCATTCCCCTCTCCGCTGGCATGCTGCTCGTAACGCTCGGCGTCGTCTATGGCGACATCGGCACGAGCCCTATGTACACCATGAAATCAATCGTCGCCAACAACGGCGGCATCGGCACCGTCAGCGAGGATATGATTCTGGGCGCGCTTTCGCTCGTCATCTGGACCATGACGCTCGTGACCACGGTCAAGTACGTGGTAATCGCCATGAAGGCCGACAACCACAACGAAGGCGGCATCTTCGCTCTGTTCAGTCTCGTGCGCAAGGTGGCGCCGTGGCTGATTCTCCCCGCCATGATCGGCGGCGCGGCGCTGCTCGCCGACGGCATCCTCACCCCCGCGGTCACGGTCACCACGGCCATTGAGGGCCTGCGCACCATCGAGTGGGGCCACGCGCTTTTGGGTGACGGGCAAACCAACGTCATCATTATTACCATCATTATTATCTGCGGCCTATTTGCCATGCAGCGTGCCGGCACCTCGTCGATCGGCAAGCTGTTCGGCCCACTCATGACGCTGTGGTTCCTGTTCTTGGCTGGTGCCGGTCTGTTCAACATGCTCGGCAACCTGTCCATCTTGCGCGCGCTCAACCCCATCCGCGGCATCATGTTCCTGTTCTCGCCCATCAACCACTCGGGCATCATGGTGCTCGGCTTTGTCTTCCTGTCAACGACCGGCGCCGAGGCGCTCTACTCGGACATGGGTCATGTGGGCAAGGCCAACATCTACGCATCCTGGCCGTTTGTAAAGGTGGCCCTCATCCTTAACTACCTTGGTCAGGGAGCTTGGCTGCTCGCCAATAACTCCAGTCCTCAGATGCTCGCGATGGATATCGTCAACCCGTTCTATATGATGCTTCCCGATCCCCTGCGCCCCTTTGCCATCGTGCTTTCGGCCGTAGCGGCGATCATTGCCTCGCAGGCGCTCATCACCGGCTCGTTCTCGCTGGTATCCGAGGCAACGCGCCTCAACCTTATGCCGCACCTGCGCATCCACTACCCCAGCGACACCAAGGGCCAGCTCTATATTCCGCTCGTCAACAACATCATGTGGGTCGGTTGCATCTTCATCGTTCTGCTGTTCCAGAACTCCGAGCGCATGGAGAGCGCCTACGGCCTCGCCATTACCGTGACCATGCTCATGACCACGACACTTTTGACGAGCTACATCGCCGGCATCCTCAAGCACAAGCTGGGTGCCTGTGTCTTCGCCCTGCTCTTTGGTGCCATTGAGCTGTGCTTCTTCTCTTCGTGCCTCACCATGTTCTTTGACGGCGGCTACGTCATGATCTTCCTGGCCTCGCTGCTGTTTGGCCTTATGTATGTGTGGCGCCGCGGCACCGCCATCGAGCGCACGCAGACGATTCTGCTGCCCGTCTCCAAGTACATCGACCAGCTCAATCGCCTGCGCAATGACGAGACCTATCCCGTGCTCGCCGACAATCTGGTATTTCTCACCAACAGTCCCGACCCGCTCACGCTCGACCGCGACGTGCTCTATTCCATCCTGGACAAGCACCCCAAGCGCGCCAAGGCATACTGGTTCATCAACGTGCACGTCACCGATGAACCCTATACGCACGAATACTCCGTTGAGACCTTTGGCACGGACTTCCTGTTCCGCGTGCGCCTGAACCTGGGCTTTAAGGTCAATCAGCGCGTCAACGCCTATCTGCGCCAGATCGTTGGCGACCTGATGACATCGGGCGAGTTGCCGCCGCAACATCACACCTACTCCATCTACGAGACGCGCGGCAACGTGGGCGACTTCCGTTTTTGCATGCTGCGCAAGATGCTTGCCCCCGAGACGGACATCAACCGCAACGACCATCGCGTCATGGCCATCAAGTACGCCGTCCGCCGCGCCTGCGGAAGCCCGGCACGCTGGTACGGTCTTGAGAACTCGGCCATCATCATCGAGTACGTGCCCCTCTTTGCTCGTATGCGTCCGGCAGTCAAACTCGTACGCACCCAGGTGCCACTCGAAGTTCAGATCGAGGAAGCCGAGGAAATGGATGTCGATATCTTCTCGGGCGACCTGGTCAACGGCAACGAAGCCGGTAGGGACATGAACGTCGATCCCACCGAGCTGCTCGAGAGCGTCGCCGAGACGCCCGAACAGCAACAACTCGACGGCCTCGAGAGCGAACAACTCAACGACGCGAACTTCTAGCGACGTCGCACATCGATGACAGCGGCCCTGCACCTCACAGGAGATGCAGGGCCGCATTGCATTGCAGTAAAGCTATCGGCTACGAACGGCGCGGCTCGGGAACCACGAGTCTATCGGGGTTCGCACCCTCGGCATCCATCAGGCTCACGTAGCGAATCGAAGGGTCCTCGTACGTCGCGTAGTAATAATTGCCCGTACGCGCGCTAAAGCATCCGGTGTAGATAGTCTTCTCGAACTTGCCATCGCCCATCCTGGACGCCCCCTCGACCATCATCACGCCCTCGAGCGAGCGGAACATGCGAATCACGTTTTCGGCCTCGCTCTCCTTTTGCGGATAATTGGCATTGAGGTACGCCGCCTTTACAAAACGGCTCGGCGAATAGCAGTCGCCGGGAATGCCGCGCATGCCGGCACCCGCGCCATAGGGCTTAAGCTCGGCGCCGCGCCACGTCGCCGTCTGCGGAAAATCGTTCGTGGCGGTGATATAGGTGCGCAGGTTTTCCATGTGCCACGGGAAGGTCGGCTGGTTGGCAAGGGTGTCAACCGAATCATCGTACACATGCAGGCCGTCGGCCATCATCTCGACCACAATGCTGCGCTGGTCGTCGCCGATAATCCAGTGGAGCAGCGACACGCCTAGGCCTTCGCCCGCCGATTTGGCCACGATCGCCACGTCACGCAGCGCCACCTCGACCTCATCGACCGTCGAGAACGTCGACGCCACCCACAGGGGAAACTCGTAGGCCGCGATATTGGTCTTGCCATCAACCGGGCCCTCGGCATACTCGGCATAGCCGGGAAAGTTGAGGCCCGCCACCGCCAGGCCCGCATCGTTGCCGCAGTCGAAAAACATGGGATAGTTCTTGTAATCGATGCACATGCCGATTACCGCGTGTGCCGCTGTCGTGTCGTCGATAAACGAATACGGGATGTGGAACCCGCGGGGCATCACACGAACCTGCTCGCCGTAGTCAAAGCTCCAGTCGAGGTTGCGGCCCAGATACATGTTGCCAGAACTATCGGTAAATCGAATACTCGTGCACATAGCGCCTCCTAGCTTTACGTTCTTGCTAAGTTCATTGTCACCAATTTAAAGGGGCCCTAAACAAAAAAGCCCGGACATGACAACAATGTCACGCCCGGACTATTCAATCAGGATAAACTCAACCAAATTAACCCCGCAGGTCGTCTAAGGGGTCAAAGTGCCGCAGATTGCCACAAAAGAGGAGCGAAGCGTACTTAAGGTACGCGAGCGACGATTGAGCGGCAAGGTGCGGTGCTTTGGTCCCCTTAGACCAACTTTCCTAGACAGTGGTCAATCATGTGTTGAATCATCTGCGCTTCGAAGCCCACAAAGTCCTGCTTGCGCTCGCGCATCTTGCCATCGACGATCTGGTCAAAGGCAACCTTGCACTTGATGTAGCGCGTAGACTTGGTGATCTCCTCGTGCGTCAGGCAGCTCTCCTCCATCTTGCTGGCACCCAGGCCAAACACCAGACGGGGGTTGTAGAGCACATGGGGCTCGCCGGCATCGTCCAGGTAGACGCAGACCTTCTTGGTGACGCCGATCTGGTTGGCGGCAAGGCAGCCGGCATCGTCGAGCGACTTGATGGTATCGATCAGGTCCTGCGCCACCGATTCGTCCTCGACAGTCGCGACCTCGCAACGCTGGGACAGAATAGCCTCGTCGTGGCAGAGCTCTTTAATCATACGTTCCTCCATAAGGGTCGTTGTAACTGCTTAAGTATACGGTACCTACACATTTTCATACGGAAAATACCGCCCGTCTGCTACATTGCGCCGAACATCGACCTGCGAGGAACAGCAAGGTTGTAAAGGCGATATAGTAAGTAAGTTCGTGTCAATCGGCCTAAACTCGGGGCCGAACAAGGAAAGGGTGTGCATGGACGAACTATTTCACGTCAGCGAGCGCAAGTCCACAATCGGGACCGAACTTCGCGCTGGACTGACAACGTTCCTGGCAATGGCCTACATCATTGCCGTCAACCCCGCGGTGCTCTCGGGCGCCGGCATCGATGCGGGAGCGCTCGCCTGCGCCACTTGCCTGGGCGCCGGCATCATGACCATCTGCATGGGCATCTTCGCAAACCGCCCGCTCGCCTGCGCGTCGGGGCTGGGCATCAACGCCATGATCGCGGGCATCACCACCACCATGTGCGGCGGCGACTGGCACGTAGCCATGAGCGTCATCTTCCTCGAGGGTGTCGTCATCTTGCTGCTCGTCCTGTGCGGCCTGCGCGAGGCCATCATGGATGCCATCCCCGTGGTCCTGCGCCACGCCATCTCGGTTGGCTTGGGCCTGTTCATCGCCATGATCGGCCTGTGCGACGCCGGCATCATCACCGCTGGCGCCGGTACGCTCGTCGGCCTGGGCGACGTCACCTCCCCCACCTTTATCGTCGGCATCATCTCCATCGTCGTGACGGTCGCCCTAGCCTCCCGCAACGTGCCGGGCTCGCTGCTCATCGGCATTATCGTCGCCGTTATCGCCGGTATCCCGCTGGGTGTAACCCATGCCCCCGAGGGCCTCATCGCCCCGCTCGATTTCTCGACCTTTGGCGCTCCGTTTTCCAGCACTGCCGACGGCAACATGGCCATCGTGAAGGTCCTGACCGACCCGATGCTGCTCGTCGTCGCCTTCTCGCTGCTCATGAGTGACTTCTTCGACACCATGGGTACCGCGATGGCCGTCGCCAAGCAGGGCGAGTTCCTGACCGAGGACGGCAATGTCGAGGACATCCGCCCCATCCTGGTCGTTGACTCCGTGGCCGCCGCTGCCGGTGGCTTTATGGGTGTCTCCTCCATCACCACCTTCGTCGAGTCCACGTCCGGCGCCGCCGACGGTGGCCGCACGGGCCTCACCTCCGTCACCACCGGTGTGCTGTTTATCCTCGCCGCCTTCTTCTCCCCCATCGTCTCCATCGTTTCCAGCGCCGCCACCTGCGGTGCCCTGGTCTACGTCGGTTACCTCATGATGAGCGAGGCCTCCGGAATCGACTGGTCCGACGTGTCGCAGGGCTTCCCGGCGTTCATGATCGTCGCCGGCGTGCCCTTCACCTACTCCATCTCCGCCGGCATCGGCCTGGGCTTTATCGCCTACGTGGTCGTCGCGCTCTTTAAGGGCGAGGCTTCCAAGATCAAGCCGCTCATGTGGGTCGCGGCCCTTGCCTTCCTCGTCTACTTCTTCGTGGCGTAAGGGCATAGCCTACTAAAGCAAAACAACAAGGCGCGGAGTCGCATCGAGCGGCTCCGCGCCTTTCTTTTAGCGTCTGCCCCCGTGCCAGCGTGCGACAATTGAAGCTGTCAATATCACAACACCGAGAGAAGCCTGCCTTGAAAGCGCATCAGAAGCAGATAACCGTTTATCCAGAGTGTGCGGAAGGCGCGCCCGTCATCTATCTCCCCGTGGTTATGGGTGACGGTGGTGAAGTCTACGAGCGTTGCCGAGAGCTCGACTGCCCGCCATACACCCTTGTCGCCATTGGCGGGCTCGACTGGAATCGCGAGCTGAGCCCCTGGGAATGCGACGGATGCGTGCGTGATGCCGAGCCCTTTGGCGGGCAGGCGTCTGGGTTTCTCGATGAACTGCTGAATCAGATAATCCCACAGGTCGAATCATCACTTCTCTGCCCGCCTACCTGGCGCGGCATTGCCGGTTACTCATTGGCGGGCCTCTTTTCGCTTTGGGCCCTCTGGCAAACCGATGCCTTTGATCGCGCGGCGAGTGCATCGGGGTCGCTGTGGTTCCCCGGCTTTATCGACTACGCGCACGAGCACACGATGCCGAACACGCCCGATGCCGTCTATCTGTCGCTCGGCAAAAAGGAGACCAAGACGCCCAACCGCATGATGCGACACGTACTCGACGACACGCGCGCGATGGAAGAGCTGTTTATAGAGCGTGACATTCCAACAACGCTGGAGCTCAACCCCGGCAACCACTTTGCCCAAACCGACCTGCGCATGGCACGTGGCATTCGATGGATACTGACGCGCTAAATATAGCCCCGGCACACAGTCACCGACCGTGACCGGTACTGCTATCTCCAAACACGCTCGGCAATACGCTTGACCAGCGCGATCTTTGCCCACTGTTCATCCTCGGTCAGTTTGTTGCCGATCTCGCAGCTGGCAAAGCCGCACTGGGGCGACAGGTACAGGTTCTCGAGCGGTACGTACTTTGCCGCTTCGTGGATGCGCTCGACGATGGTATCCTCGTCCTCGAGCTCTGGCGCCTTGGTGGTCACCAGGCCCAGCACGACCTTCTTGCCGGGAGCGACGTACTTGAGCGGCTCAAAGCCACCGGCGCGCGGCGTATCGAACTCAAGATAGAACGCGTCGACATCCTCGCGCGCAAACAGGTACGGTGCAATGGGATCGTAACCACCCTCGAAGGCATACGTGGAGTGATAGTTGCCGCGGCACACGTGCGTGTTGATGACCAGATCGTCGGGCTTGCCCGCGATGACGGCATTGTTGAGTGCCACGCCCAGCTCGCTCACCTTTTGCAGGTCAACCGGGCTCATGCCGGTCTTGGACACAAAATCGCTATCGCAATAGATGCCCCAGGTGCAGTCATCAAATTGGATGTTGCGGCAGCCTGCGGCATACAGGTCAGCAATCACGGTGCGATATGCTGCGGCGATAGCATCGGTGAGCTCTTCGTCGGTCTTGTAGACGGCGCGCAGACTCTCCTGCTGGCCATCGCAGCGGTCGAGCGTGACTTCGGAGAACGTCTGAATCGGCGCCGGAATGGTCTGACGCGCGACCTGGCCCTCCTCCTCAAGCGCCTTGACAAACTTGAAGTGCTCGACGAACGGATGGTTCTCGCCGCTAATGGGACCGGTTACCACGGCAGTGTCGGCGGTAGTCTCCTCATCGTGGAACATATAGCCCGTACGAGAGGCACGATGCTCGACGCCGTTAAGCCCCCACATAAAGTCGAGATGCCAATAGCTGCGGCGGAACTCGCCATCGGTGATCACCTGCAGGCCGGCGGCCTTTTGCTTAGCCACCAAGTCGCGAATGGCCTCGTCCTCGACGGCCTTAAGCCCCTCGGCATCAAGCGTGCCTGCTGCATAGGCAGCGCGGGCGTCCTTTACGGTCTGCGGACGAAGAAAGCTGCCGACGATATCAGCACGAAACGGCGCGTTCGGTTGAATTGAAGTGCTCATAGATATCTCCCTTTGAATTGATTGCTTTACTGGGACACAGTATGAGCGTTCATATGGCCATCGTAAAATATACGTTTATAACAGTTTGATATAGATGCTTCCTATATCAGTCTGGACCGCCATAAAAAGATTTGACCCATGCAGGACGCAGCAGCCTAGATGTGCTGACGAATCGCGTCGATATAGGCCCGCCCATAGCGCGTGAGCGTCGTGTTCTTACGCGTGATAATGCCGATCTCCATATACTCGTCCACATCGAGCGGAATCGAGATAATACCGGGACCGTTAAGTTCATGGCTGATCACGCCCGAACACACCGTGTAACCGTTAAGGCCCATAACTAGGTTGAACAGCGTCGCACGGTCACGCACACGGATATTCTTGCGGCGCTCAAACGTCGAGGTCAGTTCCTCAGAATAATAAAATGAGTTATAGCTGCCCTGCTCATAGGACAGGAATGGGTAGTCCTCGAGATCTTCGAGTGTCACGCTGGCGTGGTCCGCCAATGGATGGTCGGCGCATACAAAGACATGCGGCGCGGCGCAGAAGAGCCCCTCGAATACGAGTTCGTTGGCGGCGAGCATGCGCTCGATAACCTCGCGGTTATGCTCGGATAAGTACAGGATGCCCAGTTCGCTTTTCATATGCGCGACGTCCTCGATAATCTCGTGAGTCTGCTCCTCGCGCAGGGTAAAGTCGTAGCGCGCGGCATCGAATTCGCGGATCACGTCGACAAACGCGTTAACGGCAAAGGAATAATGCTGGCAGCTCACGCTAAAGTGCGGCACCTGCTCGGACGTGCCTTTGTACTTACCCTCGAGCAGGTCGGCCTGGTCGAGCACCTGGCGCGCGTAGCCCAAGAAGGTCTCGCCTTCCTCGGACACAATGACGCCCTTGTTGGTGCGCTCAAAGATGTGCACGCCCATCTCGTTTTCGAGATCGCGGATCGACGCGGTAATCGAAGGCTGCGACACAAAGAGCCGGCGCGAGGCCTCGGTGATACTGCCGCATTCGGCAACCTTAACAACATACCTGAGTTGCTGAAGCTTCATGACTTTCTCCCTAGACGTTCGTAACGCCAAAACCCGCCGTGTCCATATGACGCATAAACGACGGCATCTCCCCCGTCGCGGCGCAGGCGGCAATCTGATGCAGAGCCCCGGCGACCGCATCAACTGCCGCAGCGCCGATATGCCAGCGCGCGGCAGCCGTGACGGCCTCGTTGGCATTGGCGACTGCGACGGAGTTGGGAACGGCATCGATCATGGGCAGATCGTTATCGGAATCGCCGAATACGGCCACCTCGTCGGGCGTCAGGCCCAAAGCGCGCGCCAGCTCCAGCGCAGCGCAACCCTTGTCCCAATCTGCTGGAAGAATGTCGAATAGGCGCACACGATTATTGGGAAACACGAGCGAGAGTTCCGGCACCTTAGCGGCAACGCGCTCGCGTAGCTCCGCGAGCTCCTCTCGCGAACGGGCACTCCAGATATTCGCCTTGTATACCGGGGCATCATCGACAACAGGACGGCACGGGGCCTCTTCGCCCTTGAGCCACGCGTTGCCGCCCGACTCCATGGCGCGACGAACGCGCTCGGGATCACTCGTCACACAATAGGCATCGTTATTCCAATAGTCATCACCCAGACGGTAGACTTTCAGATACGTATCGTCGGTCTCTTGCTCCAAGTAGTCAGCCAAGCGCATAAGGGCGGCGTTGTCGGTCGCATGCGAGGCTACCGCCTCGCCGTCCACAAACATGACCTGGCCGTTGCAGAACGCACCGGTCGAAAAGCACTCGGAACAATTTTTGAACATCCAGCCCATCGCGGACGGCTGGCGACCCGAAACCGGACCAAAGTGCAGACCCGCCGCCTGCATGGCATGAATGCCCTCGATAGCGTAGTCGCTGGCGCCGTCATGCCCGGCTGGAATCAGCGTATCGTCCATATCGGTCAGCACAAGTTTAATCATAAGGTCCCCCGTCATTTTCACCGTAACCATTGTAACGACCTACCAATAAGGGACAGGTTTATTTTGGCAGGTTTTATCTGGGAAAATACCGCACCCCAGTTGCCACCTGCCAAAATAAACCTGTCCCTTTTTGGCAGGTGCGCTAGTATAGGGAGCAACAGATTCGATGCGGGAGTGCCGGCGGTGCAAACCACAAGGCTGAGAGGGCATGGGACCCAATCCTTTGAACCTGTCAGTTAATGCTGGCGTAGGGAGCATGCCGCCTTTACAGGGGCGCTGTCTATGCACAGCGCCCCTTTTCTATGCCAAGGAGGCATGTGCAGTGATCAATTCGGAACAGCTCAAGCAAAACGTAGTCAAGGCCGTGGAGGAGATTCGCGCCACCAATCCGATGGCCGGCTCCATCACCAATACGGTGACGATTGATTTTGTCGCCAACGCGCAGCTCGCCGTGGGCGGATCGGCCGCCATGGTCTACCTGCCCGACGAGGGCGAGGCACTCGTTGCCGGCGGCGGCGCCATCTATCTCAATATGGGCACGCTCTTCCCCATCTACGAGCAGACGATTCCCCGCGCAGCCAAGGCGGCGCATGACGCCGGCAAGCCCTGGGTGCTCGACCCGGTGGGCCTGGGCATCGGTAGTCTGCGCACCCAGCTGGTAAACGAGCTCAAGCAGTACAAGCCTGCCATCGTGCGAGGCAACGCCTCCGAGATCATCGCGCTTGCCGCCCTATGGAACCTTGAGGGTGAGGCAGCCGACCTCAGCCGCGCCCGCGGTGTCGACACCACCGACACCGTTGATGCCGCCCGCGATGCCGCCGTGGCGCTCGCTCGCTACACTGGCGGCGCCGTAGTTGTCTCGGGCGAGGTTGACCTGATCACCGACGGCACGACCGTGGCCAAGTCCCATGGCGGCAGCCCGCTCATGTCCAAGATCGCCGGCTGCGGCTGCTCGCAGGGCGGCGTGCTGGCCGTGTATGCCTGCGCCGGCGACCCGTTTTCGGCAGCCATCTGCGGCACCGCGGTCTACAATGTTGCCGGCACGCGTGCCGCCGCTGTCGCCGATGCACCGGCAAGCTTTAAGGTCGCCTTTATCGATGAGCTCTACCGCGCGACCGCCCAGGACATTGCCGACAACCGACTCGAGCTCGAGGAGGCATAAGCCATGTCCAAGGCCGCAACCAGTGCCGGCATGAACACGTTGGTCGCCGTAGCCATCGCCCCGTGCGGCACGGGCGACGAGTTGTCCGCCGAGGTCGCCGAGGTCGTGCGCGTCATTCGCGAGAGCGGCCTTCCCAACCGCACCACCTCGATGTTCACCGAGATCGAGGGCGACTGGGACGAGGTCATGCAGGTCGTGCGTGATGCGACCTTTGTGTTGGCGAGCAAGGGCATCCGCACCGAAGTCGTGCTCAAGGCCGATATTCGACCCGGATTTACCGACACCATGACCGGCAAACTCGAGCGCATGGAAGCGCAGATCAAAAAGCAGGAGGAAGCACGATGAGCATCCGCGACAACCTTGATATCTCGGCCTATCTGGTACTCGGCCCCGAAAACACGCTGGGACGTCCCGTGGGCGATGTGGTGGCCCAGGCGCTCGATGCCGGCTTTACCTGCATCCAGGTGCGCTCCAAGGTGGCAAGCGCCCGCGAGATCATCGCGCTGACCGGCGACGCCGCGCAGGCAATCGCACAGGCCGGCAAGACCGGTCAGGTCGCCTTACTGATCGACGACCGCCTTGACTGCGTACTCGCCGCGCGCGAGCAGGGCATCGCGGTCGACGGCGTGCACGTGGGTCAGAGCGATATTCCCGTCGAGGTCTGCCGCAAGCTGCTGGGCCCCGATGCCATTGTGGGCCTTTCGGCCCGCTGCGAGGAGATGCTCGAGTACGTCAAGACCGCCGACATGAGCCTGGTCGACTACCTGGGCATCGGCCCGCTCCACGAGACCGAGACCAAGCGCGACTGCGGACGCGCGGCCGACGGCTCCATCATCACCAAAAGCTTTGAGGATCTGGCCGCACTCCACGCGGCAAGCCCCGTGTCCATCGTGGTGGGCGGCGGCGTCAAGACTGCCGACTTGCCGCAGCTCAAGGCCACCGGCGTCGACGGCTTCTTTGTGGTGAGCGCCGTCTGCAGTGCCGACGACCCTTACGCCGCGGCCAAGGAGCTTGTCGACACCTGGCAGCAGGCATAGACATAAGCCGAGCAGCTGATTTGCAGCCTCATATCTTCAAGAGCGGAAAGCGCATCCCAGTTTGGACCTCCATTCCGGGATGCGCTTTCCGCCGAGATAGCGGCGGCACCCTCTACCCTGCCAGATATGTCTCCAGTGCCGGCAAAGTCGCCTCTGCATCGCGACGGCCGATCTGATAGATGCGCTCGAGCTCATCCGGTTCGCGGCACAGCGACGGCACCTTCACTGATTCACTCGGCCGCACCACAAAGATCTCGCCGGCAGCCTCGCGACGTGCCAGGTCATCGAGCGTGGCATTGTAGACCTCATGCCGATGCTCAAGCGCCGCAACAAACTCCGGATAGCGGCGATACGCGCGACGCAGCATGGGCATCACGCTGTTGGGCTGCTTCACAAAGCCCGCCGGCTGCGTCAGCACCACCACGTTGCGGTCATACCCCTGCGCAAACAGCCAAGCACTGGGAATGGAATCGGCCACGCCGCCATCCAGATATTTATGCCCGTCAATAGCGACAGGACGCGTCGCCACGGGAATCGCCGACGACGCCCGAATCCACTCGATATCTCGCTCGTCGCCATAAGGCAGATCATGGTAGACGGCCTTGCCCGTCTCGATATCGGTACACACGCACGTAAACCGCATGGGACAGGCGCGATATGTCTCCAGGTCGATGGGATCGCGCTCGATGGGCACCTCGTGATAGGCAAAATCGGCATTGAACATGTCGCCGGTTCGCAACCAGCTCGTCACACTCGCATAGCGCTTATCGGCACAATAGGCTTTGTTGTAGCGAATGGCGCGGCCGATCTGCCGCGATTTAAAGTTGTAGCCAAACGCCGCGCCCGCCGAAACGCCCACCATATGGTCGCAGGTCAAACCGTGTTCCATCCAAACGTCGAGCACGCCCGCCGTATACATACCGCGGTAGCCGCCTCCCTCGAGCGCAAGCCCCACCGTGCGCGTCGTATCTGGCTGCGCCATGCGACCATCTCCGTTTCTGCGTTTTAAACCGAGACGAGTATACCCGTCAACATATATCGTCTCAGTTGCATTTTTCATCGAACATCGCATTGTCGCGCTACCGCCTGTCGAATAATAGCCGCCCACAGTATGCGCACCCATATCCCCGCTCTCGAGGAAAGCGGCTTTGTGGTGACGCTCGACAAGTACATTTGGCAGACTGTGCCCACCGACGGCGATCATGGCCGCAGCACGCAAATCATTTCATCGATGCTCGAGATGGCGCATTCGCTCCATCTGCCCGTCGTGGTCGAAGGCGTCGAGACAAATGAGCAGGCGAACATGCTACGACAAATGGGCGCCCGCTACGCCCAGGGTTTCCTCTACTACCGCCCCATGCCGGCGAAAGATTTTGAGGTATTGCTCGATGGTGGCAATAACAATTGATACGCTCGCGCGCAGAACGCTACCGTTAAGGGACATGCTTATCCCCATTGGCTAACTTGTATTCCCAAATCGAGTTGAATTGGGGATATGATACAAACCACTGTCTCGCCCAAGGAGGTTATGCATCATGAACGAGTCCTATCGCCTGGGCGAGCAATCGGTTATTACCTATCTTCAGCGACTTGCAAATGGGTTTTCGACCGCCGAGCTTGACGTTGCCGCTCTGCCCACAGAGCTGCGCGCCATTGGCAAGCAGCTGCAGAAGACGCACGCCATCCTGCAACAAGAGCGGCAGTTGCTTGAGTGCAACGCCTATATCGATCCGCTCACCAACTTGGGCAACCGTGGCGGACTCGACCGTCACGTCGAGCAACTCTGGCGCACAGGCGACCCCTTCACCTGCGCCTATATTGACATCGACCACCTTAAGCACTGCAACGATAAGTTTGGCCACGCCGAGGGCAATCGCTATATTCTGAGCATCTGCCGCGCGCTCACTGAAACAATGGAACACGATGAGATGCTGTTCCGCATCGGTGGAGACGAATTTGTACTCGTGTCCCCCACGACAGGCGAAGCCGAGCTCGAGCAGCGCCTTGAGCGGGTACGCGCCGACCTCATCGAGGCGACATCAGACGATAAAGCGCCCATGATCTCTAGTTTTAGTTTTGGCTGCTCGCGCGTCGACCCGCTTGCAGGCGACACGCGTCGCCAGATGACGATGGATGCCGATCGCAAGATGTATCGCTATAAGCTAATGCATCGTGTGCAGCAACCGAAAGACAGTGACGCGCCGCAACAGCCAATCGCCGAGCAGTTTCCGTGCAACGACCGGGTGTTCCAAGCAATCTCCATGAGCTCCGAGACGCGCTATCCGTTTATCCTCAATCTCGATACGGGCGAATCGCAATGGTCGGTCAACGCCGTGCGCGATTTTGACCTGCCTTCCCAGCACCCTTTTAACTCCGTCGATATGTGGCTTGCCCGCGTCCACCCCGAGGACCGCGACAACGTGCGCTCCGAGCTCAATATGGTGGTCAACGGCACGTGGCACTTCCACTACATGCAGTACCGCGTGATGGACGCCACCGGAGCGTACGCGCTTTGCGACTGTACGGGCTACCGCTTGGACGGCACCGATACCGAGCCTAACATGTACGTGGGCATTATCATCAACCGAAGCTTGGCAGATACGACCGATTCCGTAACCGGCCTGGGCGATATTCACGCCCTGATCAACGCTATTGGAGAGATGCGCCGCGTGGCGCGCAAGGCAGGCTTTATCGCCATTAAGGTCGACGATATCGCCGAGGTCAATGCCCGCTTTGGATTCGATGCAGGCGACCGCGTGCTCGCCGAAAGCGCCGCCTGCCTCATGGATTGTTCGCGCGGCAAGGGTCGCCTGTTCCGCTCGACGGGACCAACGTTCGTGGCACTCTTCGATGAACTCGGCCCCGAGGCAATCGATGAGCTCGCAAGCGAAATCGAACGATTCCTGGGCTCTCCCGTGCTCATCGGCTCGCTTGAATATCAGCCGCCCATTCGCGTGGCCACGCTCCATCTGGACGGCGTCGACCGACAGCCCGTTTCCATTTTGAACGAGCTCAAAGCGCGGCTTAAAGAGGCGCCGCAAGTACCGGGCACCAAGCTGGACTAGCGCTGCGGGGCGCGATGCGAAACACAAGCCGCTTCACATCGCGCCCCACGCCATCTACCCTCTCGTGCGATAATCCCCCGCAGAAGTCACCGACAGCAGAGGGAGTTTGTGATGAAGGTTCTTTTAGTCAATGGCAGCCCCAAGGCAAACGGCAACACTGCCCGCGCACTCGCCGAGGTCGCCGAGCAGCTTAAAGCCGAAGGCATCGATACCGAGGCGTTTCAGCTGGGCGCCAAGCCCATTCGCGACTGCATCGGCTGCGGCCAGTGCGGCAAGCTTGGCGGTCGCTGCACCTTTGACGACGACGTGGTGAACGAGCTCATCGCTGCCGCCGAACAAGCCGACGGCTTTGTCTTTGGCTCACCCGTCTACTATGCGCACCCCAGCGGCCGCATCCTCTCGGCACTCGATCGCGCGTTTTATGCTGGCAGCAAGGCCTTTGCGCACAAGCCGGGCGCCGCAGTCGCCGTCGCCCGTCGCGGCGGCACGTCGACCACCTTCGATGTGCTCAACAAGTACTTCACTATCAACCAGATGCCCGTGGTGGCCTCCACGTACTGGAACAACGTCTTTGGCGCCATGCCGGGCGAGGCCGCCCAGGATGCCGAAGGCCTTGCCACCATGCGAAACATCGGCAAGAACATGGCCTGGCTCCTGCGCTGTATCGAAGCAGGACAGGCAGCCGGCATCGAGGCCCCCGAAGCCGATCGAGAGCGTACCAACTTCATTCGATAAGTCCAGCGGTGGTCACCTCGATGTTCTATCAATGTCAGCGATAAGCCAGCTGATGAGGCAAGGTGCCTTGAAAGAGGAGGGCGCTGAGCTTTTACCCGCGCCCGACGATTGAAAGGCAGATTGACCATCAGATGGCTTTGCAGCGTCGAGGTGACCGCCGTTCGTTAGAACGGCGGAACATTATATGAATATCCAGATTTTTGGCACCAAAAAGTCCTTCGATACCAAGAAGGCCCAGCGCTTCTTCAAAGAGCGTCGCATCAAGGTGCAGTTTATCGACCTTAAGGAAAAGGAGATGAGCAAGGGCGAGCTCACGAGCGTGATGCAGGCAGTCGGCGGCATCGACAAGCTACTCAACCCCAAAGCCAAGGACGAGGAGATGCTCGCGCTCATCCAGCACCTTACCCCCAGCCAGCGCTTCGATAAGTTGCTCGAGAATCAGCAGGTCCTGGCCGAGCCCATTGTGCGCAACGGCAAGAAGGCAACCGTCGGCTATTGCCCGGACGTGTGGGGAGCCTGGGAGTAGCCTGTGTTATTTGCCAGCGCGTGGGTATAAGAGCAGGCGTTTGGCATATGATTCAACTGTAAACCATGTCTAACAAAGGAGGGCACATGCCCAACAAACCCGTGAAGATCATCATGCTTACCGGATACCTCGGTGCCGGTAAGACCACGCTGCTCAACCACATCCTTGCTAACGACGGCGGTATCCGCGCCGCGGTGATCGTCAACGATATCGGCGAGATCAACGTCGATGCCAGCCTCATCGCCGACGGCGGCCTTTCCGAGACCGACGACCTCATCCCGCTCACCAACGGCTGCATCTGCTGCACGCTTTCGGATGACCTGGCCAACCAGCTGGAGGGCATCGCCGATTCGGGCAAGTTCGACTACATCATTATCGAGGCATCGGGCATTTGCGAACCCATCCCCATCGCCTACACCATCTCGAGCTTCTGCGACGCGGCCAAGGTGGGCGGCGAGCCCAAGCTCGCACTCGACAACATCGTGGCCGTGGTCGATTGCGCCCGCATGTACGATGAGTTCAACGGCGGCCGCGACCTGTTGGCCGAGGATATCGATGAGGACGACATCGAGAGCCTGCTCATCCAGCAGATCGAGTTCTGCTCCACGCTGATCCTCAACAAGACCGATACCGTGAGCCCCGAGCAGATCGCCGAGCTCAAGGCCATCGTGCGCAGCCTGCAGAAGGACGCCGTGATTGTCGAGGCCCAAAATGGCGAGGTTCCCATGGAGGAGCTGCTCGACACCGGCCGCTTCGACTTTATGCGCGCCTACAACTCCGCCGCCTGGATCGAGGCCATGGAGCATCCCGAGGAGCACGACGACCCCGAGGTGCTCGAGTACGACATCGACACCTTTGTGTACTCGCGCCGCAAGCCGTTTGACCTGCAAAAGTTCACCGATTTTGTTGAGCAAGAGTGGCCCGACGAGGTCATTCGCGTCAAGGGTCCGCTGTGGCAGACCGGCGATCCGGACATGTGCTACATATTTGAGCAGGCCGGCCACCAGATGCGTCTGATGGAGAACGGCTTGTTCGTTGACTCCGCGCCCGAGGGCGAGAAGCAGAAGATCATCGACGAAAGCCCCGAGATCATGCAAATTTGGGACGACGAGACGGGCGACCGCATGACGAGCCTGTGCATCATCGGCCGTCACATGGACAAGGATGCGCTCATCGCCTCCCTCGATGCTTGCCTGACCGACTGGCACCGCGCCTAGGTTTATCCAAGCGGGCATTTTTCCGCCTACGTAACCGCCAAACCACCACGAAGGTACCCTTCGTGGTGGTTTTTCGTTCTGAGCCAAGGAGATTCATGTTCAACATTGTGCTGTATGCGCCCGAGATTCCGGCCAATACGGGCAATATCGGCCGCACCTGCGTGGTTACCGGCGCCCGTCTGCATCTGGTGGAGCCGCTGGGGTTTTCGCTCGACGACAAGACGGTGCGTCGCGCCGGTCTGGGCTACTGGCAAAACTTGGACGTGACGACCTATGCCGGCTGGGAGGATTTCCTTGCGCGCAACGACCTCTCCCCCGCCGACGAACGCCTGCACATGCTGACCAAAAAGGCACGCCGTACCTATGCGCAAAGCACCTACCGCGATGGCGACTACCTGGTCTTTGGCAGCGAGAGCTCGGGGATTCCCGAGCCACTGCTTGCCGCGGCGTCCGAACGCTGCGAGCGCATCCCCATGCTACGCGATTGCGACTCACTCGATAACGCCGATGCCTGGGAGGCTCATGAGGAGTCGCTCGGGCATACCGAGGACAGCCACGAGGCCATCCTTCAACAGGACATCTGCGGCAACTTCGTTAACCCGGATGACTACCGCATCAGCGCACTCAACCTCTCCAACAGCGCCGCCATCGTCCTCTACGAAGCCCTGCGCCAGGCAGGCTTTCCGGAAATGTGACAAAGGAACTGCCTCATTGTCACATTCAAGCGCCACGTCGATGACACACACGCCTGATTGATGCTCTAAATAACGAACCATCACTTTTAATCAGAATTAACTAAAATAAAATGAAGTTAAACGACGATGCGAAAGGAGAGCCTTGTGGAATATCTCGAGAACCCGTTTACCCCCAGTTTTGGTGAGGTTCCTGCCCATCTCGCTGGCAGACAACAGATTATTCGGGATTTGGACCGTGCCTTCTTGAGCCAGCGCAGGCGCCCAGAATTGACCTCGATCTTCTCAGGCGCGCGCGGAACCGGTAAAACCGCTCTCATGTCGTCGCTCGCGACAAGGGCGGAATCCCACGGCTGGATAGCCGTAAAGACGACCGCGCTCCCGGGAATGCTTGAGGAAATCGAGTTCGGGGCGAAACGTGCTGCAGGCCATCTCATCGACCCGTCTAACAACTTCGAAGTCACTGGTCTCGGAATTGCACCACTCGGCAGCATCGAGGTCAATCGCGTTCACGATACCTCAACCTGGCGCTATCGTATGAGCGACATCATCGACCAGCTCAACGAGGCGGGCACCGGTTTGCTCATCACGGTTGACGAGGTGGACCCGACGCTCGACGAGATGATTCAGCTCGCAGCGATGTATCAGCACTTTGTGACCGATGGGAAACGCGTCGCCCTGCTCATGGCGGGACTTCCCAACAACGTCTCGACGTTGCTGAACCACAAGACGGTCTCGTTCCTTCGACGCGCCCAACAATATCATCTGGGTCGCATTGCCGACTATGACGTGCGCGAGGCCTTGATTCGCACAATCCAGGAAAACGATCGCCTGGCAGATACTGAGGGAATCGATAGAGCCGTTCGCTCGATCTCTGGTTTTCCCTTCCTATTGCAACTCGTAGGCTACCGTGCCTGGGATCTCACAAGCGATTCGAAGGAAATCTCGTCACGCGACTTTGACCTGGGAATCAAAATCGCGCGCGACGAGATGGACGACCGAATCCTCGCGGCAACCTATCGGGAACTCACTGCAGAGGACAAGCGATTCCTCATCGCCATGCTCGATGACGAGGAAGAGTCCACCACCGCCGACCTTATCGAACGCCTTAAGCGTTCGCCGCAGCAGGTCTCCCGCTACCGACGCCGCATGATAGATGCCGGCATCATTGGAGAACGCGGGCGCGGAATCGTCGCTTTTGAATTGCCATTCTTCCGCGACTATCTCGCCGCTCAATGCGTGAAATAGAAGTCAATGTGACAAAGGGGCAGTCCCTTTGTCACATTGACTATAGGTAGCGGCCGGTGATGCTCTTGGAGCAAGCAGCGATATCCGCCGGTGTACCGGCGCAGACGATTTGCCCGCCTGCATCGCCCCCGCCCGGGCCCATGTCGATCACGTAATCGGCGTTACGGATAAGGTCGAGATCGTGTTCGATCACGATAACCGTGGCGCCCTTGGCAACAAGGCTGTCAAACACACTCAGCAACACCTGAACATCGAGCGGATGCAGGCCGATCGTGGGCTCGTCAAACACAAACACGGCGTCATCCTGCACGCGGCCCATCTCGCTCGCAAGCTTAAGGCGCTGCGCCTCGCCGCCCGAGAGCGCCGGCGTGGGCTCACCGAGCGTGAGATAGCCCAGGCCTAGGTCGTGCAGGGTTTGCAGGCGAGTCTGAACTTTCTTGAGTCCCAGTGTGGCGTCAAGGGCCTCGTCCACACTCATATCCATGAGCTGCGGCAACGTAAGCAGGCTCCCGTCCTTGACCTCGCGATAGATATGCGAAGCCGCGTCTGCATAGCGAGAGCCGCGACATGCCGGACAGACGATCTCGACGTCGGGCAAAAACTGCACGTCGAGCGATATCGAGCCCGTGCCATCGCACGTAGGGCAGCGCAAAGCGCCAGTGTTGTAGCTAAAGGCACCCGCCTTGTAGCCGGCTGCCTTGGCCTCGGGCGTACGGGCGAAGGCGCGACGCAGCTCGTCATGGATGTCGGTATAAGTCGCCACCGTCGAGCGCACGTTGGCGCCGATGGGCGTAGCGTCAATCAGATTTGCGCGAGCAATGCCCTCGGCATCGACCCAACGCACGTGGGCAGGCAGGCGCTCGCCGGCTGCCTGCGCCTTGAGTGCCGGAATGAGCGTCTCGAGCACCAACGTCGTCTTACCCGAGCCCGAAACGCCCGTCACCGCAACCAAGCGACCGCGCGGGATATCGACTTCGAGTGGCTTGACGGTATGGATCATATCGGTCGCCATGCGGATATGGCCCTGGTCGAACATCTCGTCGTCAGCCACCTGCGGCCGCAAGCGCTTGGGCTCTGCGCGCAAAAACGGGGCGATGCGGCTGCCCTGCGATTGTTCGACCTCGTCCACCGTACCTGCAGCGATCACATTACCGCCGCCCGCTCCGGCAACGGGGCCCATCTCGACCAGATAGTCAGCTTCCTCTAGAACACGCGTATCGTGGTCAACAACAACCACGGTGTTGCCGTCATCCACCAGATCGCGCATCACGCCTACCAGGCCGTCGACATTGGCAGGATGCAGACCGATCGAGGGCTCGTCCAGCACATACAGCACGCCCGTCGATCGGTTGCGCACCACGCGGGCGAGCTGCACGCGCTGGCGCTCACCCGTGGAGAGCGTAGCACCGGCGCGATCGAGCGAAAGGTAATCAAGACCCAGGTCGACCAGGCGACGGGCCACGCTCAAAAATGAATCGCAGATATCCGTCGCCATGGGCTGCATCTCATCCGGCAAGGATGCGGGCACCCCACGCACCCACTCAATCGCCTCGCCCAGTGTCATGGCCGCGGCCTGCGCCAGATTAATACCGCGCACCTGGGGCTGGCGTGCCGCCTCGGAAAGACGCGTGCCACCACAGTCGCGGCACGGCCCCTCGCGCAAAAAGCGTGCAACGCGCTTGAGACCCTTGTCGTCCTTAACCTTGGCAAGCGCATTCTCGACCGTATAGACGGCGTTGTAATAGGTAAAGTCGAGCGGCGTGGCGCCCTCGCCGTTTTTGGGAACGTAGAGAATGTGCTTCTTAACCGCCGGACCATGGAGCACGATGTCGCGCTCTTGAGGCGTGAGCTGGCTAAACGGCACGTCGGTGCGCACGCCCATCTCGCCGGCCACCTGCTTCATCAGATCCCACATGAGCGTGCCCCAAGGAAGCACCGCGCCCTCGTTGATAGTCTTTGACTCGTCGGGCACCAGGCTCGTCTCGTCCACCTCGCGCACGACACCGGTGCCACCGCAGGTGGGACACGCGCCGCCGCTATTGAAAGCCAAATCCTCGGCACTCGGCGCGTAGAACTCGCGGCCGCATGTCGGACACGTGAGCGACAGGCCAGCCGCTACGTTGAGGCTTGGCTTCACACGCGCCCCGCAATGCGGGCACACGTGATGGGCGCAGCGGCTAAAGAGCAGGCGCAGGCTGTTGTTGAGCTCGGTCATGGTGCCAAAGGTCGAGCGCACGCCCGGCACGCTGGGGCGCTGATGCAATGCGAGCGCCGCCGGCACGTGCAGTACCTCGTCCACCTGGGCATGTTCGGCCTGCGTCAGACGACGGCGAGTATAGGTGCTGAGCGCCTCCAAGTAACGGCGCGAGCCCTCGGCATAAAGAACGCCCAGTGCCAGCGAGCTCTTGCCCGAACCCGATACGCCGGCAATACCCACCAGCTTTCCCAGCGGAATATCGATATCGATGTCCTTAAGGTTATGGACGCGCGCGCCACGCACCTCGATAGCCTGCGGGCTCATCTTCTGTTCCGTCACCTTTATCACCCTACTCATGCCATAAAACTCGATCGCGAATGTACGCGCCCAGCATGGGCACGGTAAAGCGGACGAGGCCGTATCCGGCAGCCTCGATGACGCGCTCGCGAATCAAGCTTGCGCGATACTTGCTCGCCCAGCTCTGGGTTCGGTCGCAGCGCTCGATGATGTCTGCCATGCGCGTCGGCTTGCCCTCGTCAGCCGCCATGGCCTCGATAAATAGGCGCTGTGGGCTGCGCAATCCGTAATACAGGGGCGCGTCGACCGCTTCATAGAACTCGGAGATAGCATCCACGTGCCCAGCCTCAACATCGCGCTCTTCAATGACCTGCGAGCCACGCCGGGCAGCAGACCGCCACATGTAATAGCCCACAAGCTGGACCATATAGGGATGGCCCATACTCTTGTGCGCCGCAAGTTCAGCTGTCTCCGCATCAACGTTAAGATTAGCGTCCTCAACCGTCTGAATATACGCATCACGTACCTTGGGCAAAGAAATCGCCCCCAGCGTACGCTGCTGGGCACGCCGCAAAAACGTCACGCTCGGCTCTTCGAGCAGATCGTCAACCATACTGGGTAAGCCGGCAAACACCAGCGCAAGACCGCGCTGGTCGCTATCGGACAAGCCCGTGGCATCCTGGTCTCCGAGCACCTGCTGATAGAGAACGGCAAGGGCCGCCAGCTCCTCGATAGACGCCGATTGCGCCTCGTCAATCGCAAACAGCATGCCTTTGCCTGGATCGAGCTTCTTAAGGCGCTCGTTGACCAGCCCGCGCAGCGTTTCACCCTTTGCACGCGCCGCCTCGACCGACATGCGCCCGAATGACGGCCCGAGTTCCATTGACGTCACAACGGGTTTAATCGAGCGAAGCGCGTCGGCCAAGCGGTCGCATAAGCCAAGCGAGGCGGAATCGGAGACAACCGCCCATCCGCGCTCATTGGCTAGACGTTGCAGCTCCCGCAGGAGAACCGTCTTGCCGCAACCGCGATTTCCCGTAATGAGCATGAGCCTGCCCGGCGCTCCGGCGCCGTTATCGAGCCCTTCCTCGAAATCTTCGATGACCGACTCGCGACCGATGAGCATCGGAGGCCGCTTGCCAGCCGTGGGCTTAAAGGGATTTGGATTCATGTCGGCCTCCTCGGATTGGCAAACCCTAGTAATAGTTATACCAACTTATACCGAGTTATACCAATATCATGTGACAAAGGGGCCGTCCCTTTGTCACATGTAGCCGAAAAACTCGGCGTCTGCTGCTCGCCAGGGGCGGAAGGTGGCGGGATCGACCTTTACGTGCGCCGCGGCGGGTACGTCGTACCATTTGACCGTGTAACCGGCGCCGTGAGAGCAAAAGACCGAATCGGGCGTGTTGGGCAGATCGGCCTCTGGCTCATAGGCGTCCGTCTCGATTACGCGCTCGGCATCATGGCATGCCGCATAACCGGCGAACTCCAGGTACAGATGCCCGCGACCGCTTGTGTAGACGGCCACCTCCAGCGCGTAATCCTGCACCTCGGATGCCGGCACGCGACCCACAAGCTTCGCCCGGTCTCCCGCCATCGTCGGCGGCTCGTACGCGGCGCCCATGCGCGTGGCATCCGAGAGCGCCCGGCCCACGCACTCCCCCGGCACCTCGAGCTCAAAGCGATACCACGGCTCCAGCAGCACGGCTGCGCCGGCCTCGCGCGCCTGCATCAAACCCTGGCGAATCGCGCGGTACGTGGCCTGGCGAAAGTCACCGCCCTCGGTGTGCTTGGCATGCGCACGGCCGCCCGTGAGCGTAATGCGCACATCGGTGATGGGCGAGCCGGTCAGCACGCCCAGGTGATCGCGCTCCATGGCGTTGGTGAGTGCCAAACGCTGCCAGTTAAGATCGAGCTCGTCGGTCGAGGTCACGGTGCCAAACTGCACGCCCGAACCCGCTGGCAACGGCTCCAGACGCAAATGTACCTCGGCATAGTGGCGCAGCGGCTCAAAGTGGCCCACGCCCTCGACCGGCTGCGAAATAGTCTCCTTATAGAGAATGCCGCCGGGCTCAAACTCGACCGAAAGGCCAAACCGATCGGCCAACACCCGCTGCACGACCTCGAGTTGCACGGCGCCCATCAGCTGCAAATGAATCTGCTCAAGATGCGTATTCCAGCTTACGCCGAGCATGGGATCTTCGTCCGCCAACTCAGTCAACGCTTTGAACACCGCATGGACATCGTGTTCGCCCGGAAGCACCGTATAGGTGAGGACCGGAGCGATGACGGGCGCATCGCCCGCGGGCTCCGCGCCCAGGGCGTCCCCTGGGCGAACGTGCGCAAGACCCGTCACGGCGCAAATACCGCCAGCAGCAACTTCTTGGGCAAGCTCATACTTCTCGCCGTTATAGATGCGTACTTGATCGACCTTCTGCTCCCATGCCTCGGCGCCGGAACGTCCGTCAATCATCTGCTTGGCGTGCAGCGTTCCGCCGGTCACTTTAACCCAAGCCAAGCGCTCACCGCGATCCCCGCGGCCCACGCGGTAGACGCGGGCGGCAAACTCCGGGCGCCATGCCTGTTCGCGCATCAGCGCGCATATACCATCCAGCAGCTCGTCCACGCCTTGGTCCTTGAGCGCCGACCCGGCAAAACAGGGAAAGAGCTTGCGCTCGGCAACCATGCGCGACAGCGTCGCGGTGGAAAGCTCACCCGCCTCTAGAAACTCATCGAGCGCCACCTCGTCCAACGCAGCAGCGTCCTCCTGAACGGCACCACCCGCCAACAGTTCGCTGGCATCCAGGCAGCCCTCGGAAAGACGCTGCCCAAGCTGTGCCAGCAAAACATCGCGGCCGGGATGCTCCAAATCGATTTTGTTGATATAAATGAACGTCGGGATGTCATAGCGCGCAAGCAGGCGCCACAGAGTTTCGGTGTGCCCCTGTACGCCGTCGTTGGCACCCACAACCAAAATCGCGTAGTCGAGCGCGCGCAATGTGCGCTCCGCCTCGGCAGAAAAATCGACATGCCCCGGTGCATCCACGAGCATGACGCGGGTACCACCGTGGTCGAACACGGCCTGCGACGAGAAAATCGTGATGCCACGCTCGCGCTCGATCGTGTTAGTGTCCAGATGCGAATCGCCATCGTCCACGCGGCCGCGCCTGCGAATGCGACCCGCGTTGAACAGCATGGCCTCGGCCAACGTGGTCTTTCCGGCATCGACATGCGCCAAGATTCCAACGACCGCTTGCTTCGACATGGCTCTCCTCTTATTGCAAGCCCATCGCACGCGGCAACGGGCATCCTCGTTCCACACTGGATGATACAATGTACGTGCCGGCGGGCGAAGCGGGCCCTATCCCCCGACCGAGCTCATCGCCCCGCGTTGCCGCGCGGCGATTTTCGTAGGTTCGCGCCTTGCGAAAGCCGGCACCTCCCCTTTTGCCCGCCCGGTCTCATCTGAGGCGGTAACAATGCGAGTCCCACAACGACGCGTTTTACCAAAAATGGCCCAACTCGGGGCCATTTTCATTTAGATGGAGTGTTGGCATGCGCCTGGGCGCTTATGCCTCGCGCAGCCAGTCAAACGCAACACGCGGCGTGCCGTCCGACACATACACGATGCCGGCGCGCTCAAATCCAGCCTTGAGGCTCGCACCCTGCATGGGCAGGTTGTCTTGGTGTGTGTCGATACGCAGATGGTCGATGCGTTCCTTGGCAAAGGCAAACATCGCAGCCGCGACACCATGCGCGGTACCGTCCGACGCCACGCGATGCAGCACGGCGTACGGAGTGTCGCTACGCCATTGACCGTCCTCAATGACGTCATAGCACTCGTCCGGACCCGGTAAAAAGGCAAACGTCGCCACCACGCGGCCATCGACTTCGCACACATAGCTGCCACCGGCGGCGATATCGGCGGCCAGCTGCTCGGCAGAAGGTGTGCCCTTGGGCCACTGCGTGGCGTTGCCATGCGCCCGCATAAAGGCACGGGCCGCGTCATAGATAGCCATGACAGCGGGAATGTCGGTATCGAGGGTTTTTCTGATCATCACGCGGCGACCTCACGTTTATTGGTATCACTTTGATTGAGCAATGATACCAGCGTTTGGAGAGGGGCGCGGAGCAGATGGGAAGCAAAAAGCGAGCCGCCTGGTCAAAGGCCAAAAGCGAGTTTTTGGGCGCTGCCACAGGCGGCGATATGAGTGACCTGTTTGCGCGCGAGGACGAGCGCCGCGACGTCCTGGACGCCGAGCGCGATGAAGCCTGGCGCTACAAGTCGTGCGAGCGCAAAAACCGTTACGACACGCGCGCCGAGGCCGAAGCAGTTATGGCCGACTGCGAAAACCGCGGGCGGCGTGGTTTGGCCTGCTACAAATGCGAATATTGCGGCGGCTGGCACCTGACGTCGCACCCTTGGAAATAGGCGCCGCATCGGCACGGCACTGACAGAGCACCGGTAATCGCACGCAAGCTACGGGCGCGGCGGCACCAAAACATCGTAACGAACGGCCTTGCCCGCAAACTGATAGCTCGGCTTAACGCCGGCAAGCAGTGGCCCCTTCACCGGACGCTTGATAACGACCTTGCGCGGCCGCACCGCAAGCGCAGCTTCGACCAGCGACTCCTCATCGGCACACGGCTGTTCCAGATGGTGCAAGAGTTGGAACTTCTTTTTCACCGCCGCGCTCTTGGTGCGCCCGGGAAACATGGGGTCCAGATACACCACGTCGGGAGCGGTAAGCTCGCCCTGCCCGAACAGCTCAGCTGTATGGCGAAGGCTGGCAATGCTGTCCTCGCCCGCATGCAAGCGCATGCGCGCCACGGCTGTCGCAAGCGCCGGATCATCTGCCGCGCGATCCAGGGCATCCTTGAGGAGCGACGCGATCACGCAATCCTGCTCATACAGATCGACGGTAAAGCCCGCGGCTGCCAACAGCAGCGAATCCTCGCCAAAGCCTGCCGTGGCATCAATCGCCCATGGGCGCTCGATGCCTTTTGCACGCGCAGCCTTCACCAGCAGCTCTTGCTGCAGGCGGCCCTGCTTGAGCCGCGGAAGCATGCGGGTGAAATCGGCGCGCAGCTCCATCGTGCCGTCGGTGAGCGTGAGGCCCTCGGGCTTCCCGGTCAGCTCAAGCCCCACGGCCCGAGCAACAGAAAAGGGATCGACGACGCCCATGGGCACTCCTTAACAAGCAAAACGGATACGTGAGCGCCGTTTATGCCAGCACCCAACCGTCCGCTATTGTCCCACATGCGACATGGTCCACAGCATCCCAATGCAAAGCACCGCCATCAATCCCGTGCACACGGCAGCGATCACGGAATCACTCATGCGCCTTCCCAACGATCGCGGCTCACGCACTTGCTTGGCTCCGTACATCATGGCTCCTCCTTGAGACCAGCTCCTTGTTACGGTCCCATCATCTCAGCGCCGCACATGAGCTGCCATCGATTTGGCTTACAGCTGGCTTTCTTTTTTGAAAGATTGCCCTGCACAGGCGAGAAGCGCTTTCCAACACACACGCCGTCACACTGAACTACAATGTGTTTCACGATATGTGCAGCATATGGGACGCGCCAGCCTGGCAGCGCCCGCATCGAAAGGACTACCCATGAGCTTCGCGCGCAAGACACTCAAAATCCTTGCCCTCATCTACTTAATTCGGGGCATCTCCGACCTCGTCATCGCCGGCGTCGGCATTGCCACGAACAACCTCGATTATTCCACATTCGGCCCGAACGCCATGCTCGCCGCGGTCGTGATTATCGCTAAGGGCCTCGTCGACCTTGCCGCGGGCGTTGCGGGCATCAAGGGTGCCAACAAGCCTTCGCGAGTAGACGGCGCGTTTAAGCTCGGTATTGTTGCCGCAGCCGCCACGCTCGCCCAGGCCGTGCTTACCCTTCCTGCGCTGGGCGGCAGCGCCCTCAATATTGGGGCCTTTGTCATCGTGGTCTACGACCTGTTCTTTGTTCAGCAGGCACACGCCGTTAAGGTCGAGAACAAGGACCGCCTGTAAGCGCCCACTTCTCATAACCTCTGCTATCAAGCAGCTAAAAAGGGCCGATCGCGTAGCAACGCGGTCGGCCCTTTACGTTTGCCCAGATAAAACCTACCAAAATAACCCTGTCCCTTTTTGGCAGGTTGTTAGCAGTGACGGTACTCGGCGATGATGAAGTCGATGTCGGTCTGAAGGGTGTCCAAATGTGCCAGACGCTCTTTGTCGGCAGGGCGCGTGCGGTAGTAGTACGGCGTCATCTGGAACACCGCCTCAATGTCGGCCTGGGTCTGAAGCGTAATATTCGCAGACACCCGCTGCGTTCCGACCAACTCGAGCTCGGTGGTCTTCGGCAGCTTCTCATCGTTAAGGTACGGCGTGTCGTAGAGTACCTCCTTGAGCCCAAACAGATGACGGGCGCCTGGCACCACGGTATAGAGCGATCCCTTCGGCGCCAATACGCGGGCAAACTCACGCTCGTTAAAGGGAGCGAAGAGCTCGGTCACCATATCGAAGGCGCCATCGGCCACGGGGATGTCCTTCATGTTGGCCACGAAGTAGCTCGCATCGCCGCGCTTGGCGGCCAGGCGCACCATTTCTTTGCCCAGGTCAAAGCCGTAGGCATCCACGCCCGGCACTGCACCCATGGCACTCGTGTAATAGCCCTCGCCACAGCAAATGTCGAGCAAGGTCATGGGGCCGTTCGCAGATGCAGCGTGCCCAGCCGCCCGCTCGCGCACCAGCTCGATCATTGCATCGCGCAACGGCGCATAGTAGCCACGGTTTAGAAAGTCACGACGACTGCGCGCCTGCGACTTGGGATCTCCCATCGAGTCGCCGCTCTTGGACGAGCGCAGTAGATACAGATAGCCCTCGCGCGCGCGGTCAAACCGATGTCCGCCTGCGCATGCAGCACCGCGCTCGTCGTCCACCAACGGCTCATGGCAAACGGGACACAACAACATGGCAACTCCTTCGCGCGAACAACACAACGCCCACCATTGTCGCACGCCTTCCCCACCTAGTCATTGGGGACGTTCTTGAATGACTAGTCGTTTAAGAACGTCCCCAATGACTAGGCGATTAGGAGTATCATCGTCTGCGCAAATGAGCACGAAATAGCATGTTAGAGATTGAGAGCGTATGGCTGACACCGCATCTAAGCACATTGATATGACCACCGGCTCGCTGTGGCGCAATATTCCCCTGTTCGCCTTCCCCGTGGCCGCCACGAGCATCTTGGAGCAGCTGTCGAACCTCATCGCCACGGTCATCATCGGTAACTTCTCGGGCGACCAGGGAACCCTCGCCATGGCGGCAGTCGGCTCCAATGTTCCGCTTACCAGTCTTATGCTCAACCTGTTTATTGGCATGTCACTTGGCTCCAACGTGGTCATCGCCAACGCTATCGGCCGCAACGATCAGAACATGGTCAAACGCGCCGTCCATACCTCGATTTTAATGGCGCTCATGGGCTTTGTCGTCATCGCGCTGGGCGAGATCTTTGCCGAGCCCATGCTCGCCGCGCTCAACGTTCCCGCCGAAACCATGCCGCTCGCTTCGCTCTACCTGCGCGTCTTTTTGCTCAGCATGCCCTCGATCTTGCTCTACAACTTTGAGGCCGCGATCTTCCGCTCCGTCGGCATCACCCGCATGCCGCTGCAGGCGCTTGCCGTGTCCACCGTCCTCAACATTGGCCTGGACCTCATCTTTGTCCCCGTACTCCACTGGGGCGTCGCGGGCGTCGCCATCGCCACCGCTATCGCCTACACCGTCAGCGCCGCTACGCTCTTCATCCGCCTGCTCAAGACCAACTCCGTCGTCCGCGTCACCCCACGCGACTTAGGCTTAGACCCCGTCGCCCTCAAGCGCATCGTCAAGATCGGCCTGCCCGCCGGTATCCAAAGCGCCGTCTTTGCCGTCGCCAACATCATCATCCAGTCCGCCATCAACAGCCTGGGCACCGAAGTCATGGCGGCATCGAGCGCTGCCATGAGCCTGGAGTACGTGTGCTACAACCTGCTCAACAGCTTTAGCCAGGCCTGCACCACCTTTGTGGGACAAAACCACGGTGCCCGCCAGATCGACCGGTGCACCAAAACGCTCAAGGTCTGCCTGACCGAAGGCGGTATCGTTGCACTCACCACGATTGTCGTTATTGTCGGCCTGGGGCGCGAGATCTTGTCGCTGTTCAACAGCGATCCCAATATCGTATCAATCGGTTATATCCGCGTGTGCTCGATCTTCCCGGCGTACGCCTTTAGCATGTTCTACGAAAACATGTCCGGCTACCTGCGTGGCTTTGGTATCTCGCTCATGCCCGCCCTCATCACCATGATCTGCGTCTGCGGCATTCGCTTCTATTGGGTGTTCTGCGTGTTCCCGCACTTCCGCACCTTTGCGAACATCATGATGGTCTATCCCATCAGCCTGGGCACCACGGCATTCTTTATGGTCGTGGCGGTACTACTCTGCCACCCGGCACGCACCTATCGCACCGCCCAAACCAAAGCGACAGCCCGCTAAACACCGCACTCAACGCCCCGCCAGTCATTAATTGACAATATGCGAGCTCATATGGTCGATAAAGCGCCTCGTGGCGATAGGCATGGTCTCCCAGCTGCGCCAGGCCGCCACCACGTCGCGCGAGGGAGCGTGCACAATGGGACGTACACGAATATCGGCCGACGAAAGTCTTTACAATAGATGCAAACAGAGCATCTGACGTAAAGGAGCCCCATGGACGCCGCAACACGCGACCACAACATAGCAACTTGGTTGGGCGATGCGCCGCAGCCGGTACGTGACACTACGAACCAGCTGCTCGAGCGCATCGCCCTTTTGCGTGCCGAGCAGACCATCTACCCGGCACAAGACGACATCCTCAATGCCCTCGCCTACACGCCGGCCGACCAGGTCAAGGTTGTCATCTTGGGTCAAGATCCCTATCACGGGCCCAACCAGGCCATGGGGCTGTCGTTCTCGGTCCCCGCGACGCAAACCAAGTTGCCGCCGAGCCTGCGCAACATCTACAAGGAACTCAATGCCGATCTGGACTGCCCCATTCCCGCCACAGGAGATCTAACCCCATGGGCACAACAGGGCGTCCTGCTTCTCAACACTACGCTCACCGTGCGCGAGCATGCCGCGAACTCGCACGCCAAACTGGGCTGGAGCACCCTGACCGACTACGTTATCGAACGCTGCTGCCAGCTGCCCCAGCCGGTAGTCTTTTTGGCATGGGGCCGCTTTGCCCAGCAGATGGTCGAGGGCAAGCTCGCCGCGACTGGCGCAGGCAAGGCAACCGGCAAGTTCTGCCTGGCCTCCACGCACCCCTCGCCGCTTTCGGCCAACCGTGCCACGGCAGAACTCCCCGCTTTTATAGGGTCGCGCCCCTTCTCCGCTGTCGATCGGCTACTCGAACAGCACGGCTCGACCCCCGTCAACTGGGCTTGCCTCGGCTAAAAATCGATACATAAAAAACGCGCCCGACGGCAATCTTGCCATCGGGCGCGTTTTCTACTCGGGCCAGATAAACTGTGTGCGGCCGGCCTCGCCGCCATCGATCAACAGACTCTGCCCGGTCATGAACCGGTTGGTCACGCCCACAAAGTAGATCCACTCGGCGATCTCTTGGGCGGTAGCCCAGCGTTTAAGCGGCGTGAGCTCCATAATCTGGTTCCACAGGTGCTCGTCTTCCATCACGCAACGGTTGAGCGGCGTGATAACGCCGCCCGGGTCCACACTGTTGGCGATGGCCTGCGGTGCCAGGCGGTTTGCAAGGTTCTTGGTGTAGGCGATAACGCCGCCCTTGCTGGCGGCATAGGCGGGAAACTCCGATCCCGTATGCCCGCTCGCCGACCCCACATTGACCACGGATTTGATAGCCGGCGCCGGCTTGGCGGCAAGCCCCTCCCCCACAAAGGCGTAGCGCTCGGTCACGTTGATGGTGCCACACAGGTTGGCAGCGATGTCGTCGGCCGAATCCTGCGTACCGGCAACGTTCACGATCACCTGGGGCTCAAGGTCGCCTGGAAACGCATCCAGCTCGCGGACATCGACGATCAGATGGCGGTAGCGCTCATGTTCGACCGCCGCCGGCAGCAGGTCAAAGCCCACGACCTCGTGGCCCTCGTCCAAAAAGCGTCGCACGCATGCGGCTCCGATACCGCCCGAAGCGCCCGTGATCAAAACCCGCATACTTGCTCCTTAGGCGGTTGCGTGGCGCTCGAGGTATTCGGAGCCTACATTATCGCGCTCCCAGCCGCGCACGACCTTGTAGCCCACGGGGCTCAGGAAGACCTCGCACAGCAGCTCGGCGATGGCACCCGTCAGCGAGCACATAAGAACCTGCACCCAGGTCCAGCCAAAGAACGTGTGGCTCACCACGATGGCAAAGACCAGGTTGTCAATAAACTGGCCAACGCCCGTGGAGACATAGGAGCGGAAGGCAAAGCTCGCAAAATTATTCTTTTTGACCATACGGCCGAGCGACTGATTGAGCGTGGAGTTAACCACGGCAGAAACGAGCATGGCAAGCGACGAGCCAAGCACCACGTACCAGGTGCCACCGATGGTGGCGTTAAGGGCAGTGTTGACCTCGATCATGCCGGTGTCGTAGTAGGCGCCCCACATGCCGGGCGTGAGCGAGCATGCCCAAAAGCACAGGCTCACAGCCAGGTTGACCAGCAGCGCGAGGATAGAGATTTTGATGGATGCCTTGGCGCCAAAGCGCTTGCAGATCATGTCCTGGCACAAAAACGAAACCCAGCTCACCACAAAGCCACAGTCGAGCGCCAGATACGGCAGGCTGATCAGCTCTTTGTTGGCCAGCAGGTTCATCATGATGACGCTCACGAAAAACAGCGAAACCGTTGCCGCGGGAATGCTCCGCAACAGGACCTTGTAGTCCTCCATGACCTTTTTGATCATTATGTACTCCTTTGGTTTTAGGTTTAACGAGCAGGATATCGGACCCGAACTGCTCGGACGCCCCGGTCTTGAGACGACGGTGGGTATGATAGCCGCTCACACGGCATCAGGCAAGCAAGCGACGCGGCAACCCCACAGAGCCACCGCGCCGATGCGTTAAAAGGCTACGTTGCCAAACTCCGACAGGATAAGGTTGGGGTTGTGGTCGGTTGCCCAATCCACGTTCCACGGGCTCGTGAACAGCAGCAGCTTGCCGCCGCGCATGTCCTCGACGCGCAGCGTGTCGCGCGTGAGCGAAAGAGCCGGGATATCGATGGTATCGGAGTTGTTCTGGATCCAGCGGATGTCCGTATAGGGCAGCGGCTGGCGACGAACCTCAACACGGTACTCGGCCTTAAGGCGGCGCTCGAGCACCTCGAACTGCAGCACGCCGACCACGCCCACAATGACGCTCTCCATGCCGGCACCCAGCTCGCGGAAGATCTGGATGGCACCCTCCTGGGCAAGCTCCTCCATACCCTTGACGAACTGCTTGCGCTTGAGCGTGTCGACCTGCGTAATGCGGGCGAACATCTCGGGGGCAAACGTCGGGATCTGCGGATACTGCACGTGGCGTTTGCCGGAGCACACGGTGTCGCCGATGCTAAAGATACCCGGATCGAACAGGCCCACGATATCGCCCGCGTACGCCTCGTCCACGATGGCGCGGTCGTCGGCCATCATCGACGTGCCCGTGGCAAGCTTGAGCTTGCGGTTGCCCTGCACGTGGAAGGCGTCCATGCCGCGCTCGAACTTGCCCGAGCAAATGCGCACAAAGGCGATGCGGTCACGGTGATTCTTGTCCATGTTGGCCTGGATCTTAAACACAAAGCCGCTAAAGTCGTCGCGGCAGGGATCGACCGGCTCGCCGGTGAGCGTATCGGTATAGGCGCGCGGCGTCGGGGCCAGGCGCAGGAACTCCTTGAGAAAGGGCTCCACGCCAAAGTTGGTGAGCGCCGAGCCAAAGAACGCCGGGCTCAGCTTGCCACAGGCCACGGCATCCAAGTCGAGCTCGTCGCCGGCACCATCGAGCAGCTCGATGTCGTCCATCAGGTTCTTATGGTTCTCCTCGCCGATGAGCTCGTCCATGGAAGGATCGCCCAGCTCGGCCTCGACCTCGGCGACCTTCTTGGTGGCGTTGGCGTGGCCGTCGCCCTCAAAGGCAATGACGCGACGGGTCTGACGATCGAACACGCCGCGGAAGTTGCGGCCGCTGCCGATCGGCCAGTTCATGGGATACGTATTGATGCCCAGGACGTTCTCGATCTCTTCCATGAGCTCAAACGGATCGCGAGCCTCGTGGTCGAGCTTGTTCACAAAAGTGAAGATGGGAATATGACGCAGCGTGCAGACCTTAAAAAGCTTTTTGGTCTGGGCCTCGACGCCCTTGGCGCCGTCGATGACCATGACTGCGGCGTCGGCGGCCATAAGGGTACGGTAGGTATCCTCCGAGAAGTCCTGGTGGCCGGGGGTATCGAGGATATTGACGCAGGCGCCGTTATAGGTGAACTGCAGCACCGAGGAGGTGACGGAGATGCCGCGCTCCTTCTCGATGTCCATCCAGTCCGAGACGGCATGCTTGGCCGAGCTCTTGCCCTTAACCGAGCCGGCAGTCTGGATGCTGCCGGTATAGAGCAGCAGCTTCTCGGTCAGTGTGGTCTTACCGGCGTCCGGGTGGCTGATGATCGCGAATGTGCGGCGCGACGAGATTTCATCCGACAGGCTTGCCATGCGGATCCTTTCTTGCATTGAGTGCATTACGTCGATGTAACCGTATTATTGTAGCCGCGAAACCTCGCCATAGGGCGCCTATCAGGACAAATTCATCAGTTGGGGCTCGGACGGTGGAATGCCAGCGGTGTTCCGCGACGGTTTGTCTCAATCTGTAACAGTTAGCCGCCAAAAACAACTCTAGATGTTACAGATCGAGACAAATGAATGGACAGGCAAATAACGTCTCAATCTGTAACAGTTAGCCAGCAAAAACGGGTCTTAGTGTTACAGATTGAGATGAACGGTCGGACGTCTCAGAAAGATCTCAATCTGTAACAGTTAGCTGCCAAAAACAACTCCAGATGTTACAGATCGAGACAAACGAATGGACAGGCAAATAACGTCTCAATCTGTAACAGTTAGCCAGCAAAAACGGGTCTTAGTGTTACAGATTGAGATGAATGAGTAGAGGGACGGACAGCCCCGTAATTTCCTCTTGCACAACTGTACATAGTGTGTATATACTGTGCTTACCGGTTATATACACGTGTAGCCCATCAGCTAAGGAGCCGCTGTGGACATCATCCTATCCAATTCGAGCGACAAGCCCATCTACGAGCAGATAACCTCGCAGGTCAAAGCTCAGATCCTTTCGGGCACGCTTGCTGCGGGAGCCAAACTCCCCAGCATCCGTGCACTCGCGAGCGATCTTGGCGTGAGTGTCATCACCACCAAGCGCGCCTACGCCGACCTGGAGCAACTCGGCTTTATCTGCACTGTGCAGGGCAAGGGCTGTTTTGTCGCCGAGGGCAACCAAGAGCTCTTGCGCGAAAATCAGCTCTGCCATATCGAAGAGCTGCTCGCACAGGCAGCAACGCAAGCCGAAGCCGTGGGCGTCACGCGCGATAAACTGCACGAGATGCTCGACCTGGTAGCCCCCGAAACCATGCAGTAACCATCTGCAAGAAAGGCTATGCCATGCAAAACTTGCTAGAACTCAAAAGCATCTCACGCCGCGTGAGCGACCGCTTTTCGCTACGTGGCGTCACGTTGGCCGTGGAGCCCGGCCAAATTGTTGGCTTTGTGGGCGCAAACGGCGCCGGCAAGACGACGACCATTCGCGCCACGCTTGGGCTTATAAAGCTCGATGCCGGCGAGGTACACCTGTTTGGGCAGCGCTGTGGCACCGACGCGCCCGATGAGTCGCAACGCCACCTGCGCTCTCGCATCGGCCTCGTGCTGGACACATGCCCCTTCCCCTCCACGCTCAAGGTCGGCCAGATCGACGCGCTCGTAGGCCCGGCGTACCCCACGTGGGACCGCGAAACGTTCGCCGGATTCATCAACCGATTTGGCCTCGATCCCAAGACAAAGGTCAAGGACCTCTCCCGCGGCATGGGTATGAAGCTGCAGCTCGCCTGCGCGCTCAGCCACCATGCCAAGCTGCTCGTTTTGGACGAGGCCACCGCGGGCCTCGATCCCATGGCACGCGAGGAACTGCTCGATGAGCTGCTCGCCTTTGTCGCCGACGGCCAGCGCAGCGTGCTGCTCTCGAGCCACATCACGTCTGATCTCGATCGTGCTGCCGACCGCGTCATCTGCATCGATAACGGCTCGATTGTGTTTGACCTGCCACGCGAGGACATTACCGACCGCGCCGGCATCGCCCACTGCACCCAGGCACAGGCCGCCGAGCTCATGGCTTGCGTCGAAGGCACCCGCGCCGCCCGCCACGCCTACAGCGTGGACGTGCTCGTGCCCAACCACCGCGAAGTGCTCGAGGCCTTCCCCGAGATTCCCTGCGATCGGGCAACCATTGATGACTATCTTCGCTTCATGCTGAAAGGGGCTTTGAAATGAAACGCGCCATTATGTCCGAGCTTGCCATCGTTCGCACGCTCGTCCCGAGCATCGCAGGTGTCGGCCTGTTCATCTTCGTCGTGCTGACCGCCGTCAGGGCATCGAATGGTGATTCCGACATGAGTGCCGCCGGCGCCTTCGCGATCAGTGCCATGTCGCCTATCATGGCCATGACGTCGCTGGCCGGACTCGACAACCAAAACGGATGGGAGCGCTATCGGGCAACGCTGCCCATCTCACGCAAAGACATCGTCAGCGCACGCTACCTGTGCATCACTATTTTCTCGGTCATCATGGCGTGCGCGGCCGTGCTGTTGAGTATCGTCGCCATCCCGATCTTAAACAGCGTGGGTATCCCCTCCACGGGAGAGACCGTCTTTGAGACCGCAATCGCCTCGGCAATATCGATGCTTTTCTCCCTCATGGCGGTGTTTTTGGTACTGCCTCTGTTCTTTCGATTTGAACACATGAAGGCGCAACGCCTATCCGTTGGTCTGTACGCCCTATACATGTGCCTTATCATGGTCACGCTAAACTCATTCAACCCCATCAGCAACCAGCTCATGTCGATTACAGGGACGAATCCCGATTCTGCCGTCCTCGGTTGCCTGTGTGGTGCCGTCGCGCTGGCAACGGTCGTCCTTGGCGTTGTCAGCTGTGCCATCAGCACCAAGGTCTACCGGGCACGCGACCTATAGGCAAGCGCGGTATCATCGGACATGCGCCATAGATCTGGCGTGATCTTTTTTGAGGAGGCACCGCACCCGTGTCATGGATCGTCGCAGCATTTGCGTCAGCATTCTTTGCCGGCATCACATCCATCTTGGCCAAATGCGGCATCAAGCAGACCGACTCCGATGTCGCGACGGCCATTCGCACCTGCGTGGTGCTCGTTTTCGCCTGGGCAATGGCGGGTATTTCTGGATCCATTGGAACCATTGGCGGCATCGAACCCAGATCCTGGCTTTTTCTCGTCCTCTCGGGACTCGCTACCGGCGCTTCGTGGATCTGTTACTTTAAGGCGTTGAGCATCGGAGACGTCAATAAGGTCATACCGGTCGACAAGATGAGCACCGTGCTCGCCGCGCTGATCGCCATCGTGCTTTTTGGCGAGACGAGCAACCTTGCGGTTAAGCTCGTGGGAACCGCCGTCATTACCCTCGGCACGTTTTTAATGATCGAGAAGCAGCAATCCGCCGGACCCGAGCAGCAGCAAGACTGGACCTGGCTCGCTTACGCCCTCGGCGCCGCCGTGTTCGCAGCACTCACCTCCGTCCTCGCCAAGATCGGCATCGAAGGCGTCGAGTCCAACCTGGCCACGGCAATCCGCACCTGCGTGGTACTGGTTATGGCATGGGCAATCGTGGCAGCCAAGGGAAAACTGGAGCAGGTCGCGCACGTTGACCGACGCGAACTCACATTTCTCGCAACATCGGGCATCGCGACTGGAGCATCGTGGCTGCTCTATTATTATGCCATCGCCGCAGGCCAGGTGAGCGTCGTGGTGCAGATCGACAAACTATCGATTCTCGTATCGGTACTATTTGCGCGCCTGGCATTCATCGAAAAAGTCTCGCGACGCAGCGCCATCGGTCTCGCCCTCATCGTACTGGGCACCGCCGCGCTCGCGATTTGGAAGTAGCGCTGACACCGTGCGAGATCTAGGCGCTCGCAAATCCATGACACAGCGCCACACCGGGCCTTGGGTGCTTGTATCGACCGTACGCTGTCGTGCTACTTGCGCAGTGGCTTGGGCAGCGGAATGCCAGCGGCGATGGCGGCCGCGATGATCATGCAGACGATGCCCTTGAGTGGGAAGCACATGAGCAGCAGGCCCACGACCATGACGGGTTGACGCATGACGGCGCCCATCGTCGAGGCCGTGCAAACGGCGACGCAAAAGACCGGATCGGCGCCGGTGAGGATGGCAAGGCCGTAGCCCAGGCTCACACCCGAGAAGATAACCGGGAAGAAGTGGCCGCCACGCCAGCCAAGGTTGATGAGGGCAGGCGTCAACATGGCCTTGACAAGACCGGTCGCGATAAGCACGCCAGCGGGGATGTCCATATAGGTCTCCATGAGCACATCAGCCTGCGTCTCGCCGGCAAACATGGTGTAGGGCAGGACCGTGCCGCAGATCGCGAGCGCCAAACCAGCCAGCATCGCCTTGACGACAGGACGCTCCCCTATTGCATGGGCAAGCGCTTCGCTCGCGTGCTCAGAGACAAAGTACAGCCAGCCGCAGACTGTTCCGATCAACGACAGGGGAATGAGCCAGGTAAGCTCCAGGTTGCCCACCACGGCAGCCTCGAACCTCGGCATGCCCATGCCGCCGCCCATGAGCTGTCCGAGCAGCAGGTAGGTGCCCAGGCCGCCGGCAATCGCGATGCCGTAAACCACGGTCTTTTGCGCCTTGGGCAGCCTGATGGTCATCTCACCGGATTCGGAATCATCGCCATCGCCGGCACCCTGGCCGTCGGCGCTACCGGCGAGTGGCGCCACAAAGCCAAAGACGGGCGCGGTAAAGAGCGCCGTCAGCGCGGCCTGGGTGCCCAACAGCGTGAGCTCCCTAAACTCGGCTCCAAAACGGCGCATGCGGTCGCCGACCCAGCTGCACAGCCCCGCAATGACGCCGGTCAGGCCGGCCTCCGGTCCAATACTGCCGCCAAACAGCAGCGGCAGCAGCGCGGCAAGCGACAGCTTGCCCAGGTTGTCGTACGGGTAGCGTCCATCGCGCTTTACCTTGGCCATCACTTGGTTAAGGTCATCGGTCTTGGTGCCCGTCATTTTTTCGTACAGGCCAATCAGCAGGCCGCCCAGCAGGCAGACAAAAAACGGGTACGGCAAAAAACCGAACGGACCGCTGGCAAGCTCGGGCGAAGCGACGCCCAGCGCGTGCGGAATCTCGGTCCATAGATAGTCGATACCGTGCTCCATCGCAAAGAAGAACAACCAGACCGCGGCACCCGCAAACGCACCGGTCACGGCAACGCTACCTAAAAACAGCGCGCGGTTTGTGGGTTTGGCAAGGTTATCCATCGGGTCCTCCCGCGGTCAAAGTCGACATAGATACGTTTTATTGTAGAGCGAGCGTTGCCCGGACGAGCCAACCATCTGCGCCGCAAACGGCACCATTGGGAGTCGTAGTGGGGCAGGCTCAAGACTTATCCGTTGATAATCGAGGCAATCTCGCGCAAATCGTTGGCAAAGTAGATGCCGTGCTGGCGCCTCGGGCTCGAAAGCCCTTTATCAATCATGTGCCCGAGTAGCGCCTTGAGGTCGTTGTAGTAACCGTCCAGGTTATACAGGATGCACGGAGCACTCAGGTGCCCCAACGACACCGCGGACATCACCTCGGCAATCTCCTCGAGCGTGCCCGTCCCACCGGGAAAGGCAATGAATGCGTCGCCGAGCTCGATCATCTTGGCCTTGCGCTCGGCCATATCGCCCGTCACGATAAGATCGTCGATACCGTCATGTTGAAACTCGGCCTCGATAAAAAAGCTCGGCTCAACACCCGTCACGTGTCCGCCTGCCTCGAGCACGCTATCGGCGAGCGCGCCCATCAGTCCCGACTTGGACCCGCCGTATACCAGAGCGTGGCCGTTGGCGCCAATCCAGTCGCCCAGCTCCTGCACCGCGGGCAGAAACGCCGGGTCGTTGCCGACGTTCGCGCCCAGGTATACCGTGATATTCATTTAGCCCCCTCTAGCGCTGGCGTCGGCGATATTCGCGCACGCGGCGTGACAGATCGGCGAGTTCATCGCGATCGAGATCTTCCAAATGCTCCAGATCGTCCATAAAGCGTGCCATGGTGTCCTTTTGGCGCATCTTGATAAGCGTATTGCAGTAGTTCACCGCCACGCCCGTGAGCATGGCGATGTAGAAAATGCTGATGACGCTTAGGATGACGGTAACGGCACGGGCGATCGGCGTTGCGGCCGGGATATCGCCAAACCCGATGGTCGAGACCGTCTCGAAGCTAAACCAGAGGCCATCACCAAACGTGAGGGTCGTAGGTTCGGACAGCCAGACAGCCGTCGAACACAGCAGGTAGAAGATAAGAAACAGACCCGTGATGCGCGCAAAGCCAGCCTGGCGCAATACGTCCGCAAGCGTCCTCAACTTGTTCATCGCGACCCCTTTTCCCAGACGCCCCATCACGTTCGATCGGTATTGTCCCACAACCGGCAGTTAGGGACGTTCCTTTTGTGCCGGCAGAAAGGGACTGTCCCCAATTGCCGGGCGGACTGTTTAGCGGTATGCCTGCCGACCAAGCAGACCAGCTGGTATGATTATGAGGTAATGTCTCGATTCGTTAGGATTGCCCGTGAGAGCTACCGCTATCCTTCGTTCAACTGTACTTCGCGCCCTGATTATCGTGCTTGCCGCACTTACCCTACTGAACGCCCTCATGCCCGCCCCCGCCCATGCCAATGACTCTGATCAACAAATCAAGACGGTACGCGTCGGCTGGCTTATCAACAACGAGGGATTCCAGGACGGCACGCCAGGCGAGCGCCTCTCGGGATGGGGCTACGACTACCTCCAGACCCTGTCGTACTACACGCCCGGCTGGCGGTACGAATACGTCTCCGGCACCTTCACCGAGCTCATGGATATGCTCGAGAAGGGCGAAATCGATCTGCTGCCGAATATTTCGTATTCGGCAGAGCGAGCGCAAAAGTTGCTCTACTCCTCGAACCCCGAAGGAACCGAGCGCTACTACATCTACGCCAAGCCCGACCGCGACGATCTCTCTAAAGGCGATCCTCAAGCGCTCCAAGGGCTAACCATCGGTTATAACCCCGGCGTTATGCAAACCGCCGTCGGTCGGCAGTGGCTTTCCAACGAAGGTATTACCTGCACCTATAAAGAATTCGCCGGTGGCGGTGACCTCTTTGACGCACTCGCAAACGATGAGGTCGACGCCATCATCATGAATGACACCATCTCCTCACCCAACGCTTCCCCTATGTTCTACGTAGGTTCGAGCGACTACTATTTTGCAGTGCCCAAAAGCCGTCCCGACCTGATGGACGACATCAACTCGGCCATGGCGGCAATCAATCGCATCAACCCGCGCTACAACGACGAAGTCAAATCAAACTACTCGGCACAAAACAGTGGATCCGCATCACTTACCAGCTCCGAACGATCGTGGCTCCAGGCCAAGAAAAGCACGCTTACGCTAGGTTACCTCAGTAACAATCTCCCCTACTGCAACCAAGATGATAAGGGAGAAATGGAAGGGTCACTCGTCTCGTTCGCTACAACGCTACGCGACAAATTTGGCATTACCGTACGCACGATCGCTTATCCAGGCAACCAGCAAATGGCGGAAGCACTCTCAAGGGGGGATATCGACATCGCCCTACCGGTATATAGTGACTACTGGCTTGCCGAGCAAATGGGGACGGTCCAATCGATTTCGATGGGAACGATCTCTCTTACCGCCATCCACGCCACCAACGATCTTAACAGGGATCTGCGCAATATCTGTTGTGCCGATTTTTCAATCGTAAACCGCAACGAATTACAATACTTATTTCCAAATGCAAATATAACCGAATATCAGTCTGCAGACGAAATACTTACTGCCCTTAAGGATGGGAGGTCAAGCTGCGTCATTGTTCCCAGTGCACGGCTGGAAACCATCCGAGAAAGCTACGATATCAAAGACTACGAGATACAGGAACTCTCACGCACGGCCGAACTCTCCTGCCTCATGTTACGCGGAAAACCCGAATTATTAAGTATTGTCAACAAGGGCATCATCAACGCCGGAGAATCGCTTTCTGCAAGCAATTATTCCTCTACGTCGTATAGCGCGCAGGAGTCGGACGCGCTCAGGTTTATGTATCGACATCGTAGTGCGATTGTCGTCATCATCGTCGGTGTACTGTTGACTGGAGTAGCGATTCTAACCTGGGCCCTGCAGCGAGCCCGAGCAGAACAAAACAAGGCACTCGCCGCAAATGCCGCCAAAACGGCCTTTCTGACACGCATGAGTCATGACATCCGCACGCCGCTCAACGGCATTCTGGGACTCATCGAAATTGAGGAATTGCACGAAGACGATATCCATGCCGCCCGTGAAAACCGAGCCAAGGCGCGAATCGCCGCCAATCATCTGCTCTCACTCATCAACGACATTCTAGAAATGGGCAGGATTGAAAATGGTAAGTTAACGCTTGAGCACGTCTCATTTAACCTTGAAAAGTTCTGCGACGATGCAATTGTGCTGTGCAAACTCCGCGCGTCCGAACACAATATAACGATGCGGGATCAAAGCGCACATCTCGTCTGCAATCCGCAGGTAATTGGAAGCCCCACTCATGTACGTCAGATTATCATTAACCTGCTCGACAACAGCATCAAGTACAACAAAAATGGCGGCACTGTCACTTTTACCTCTCAGATTAAACCGCTTGACGACAACCGAGTGCTCTTTTGTTTTAACGTCTCGGACACTGGCATCGGCATGTCGCCCGAGTTTCTTAAGCACATCTACGAACCGTTTGCTCAAGAAGGCAACGATGCCCGCAGCAAATTTCAGGGGACTGGCATGGGCATGTCGATCGTCAAATCACTTGTCGACCTCATGGGGGGAACAATCGAGGTAACGAGTGAGCTTGGAACCGGATCGACATTTTACGTTCAGATTCCGCTCGCTATCGATACGTGTCCTAAGATCCAAACGCAAACGAGCGCGAAGGCACTCACGGTCTCACTTGCCGGAATGAGCGTGTTACTTGCCGAAGACAACCAGCTTAGCGCCGAAATCGCCCAGACATTATTGGAGACCGAAGGCATCGTAGTCACCCATGTGGAGAACGGCAGCGACGCGGTTGATCTGTACCTTTCACGTCCCGCAGGCAGCTTCGATGCAATCCTGATGGACATCATGATGCCGGGCATGGATGGCTACGAAGCGGCCCGCACAATCCGCCTAAGCGGCAAGGCCGACGCAGCCGACATCCCCATTATCGCGCTGACCGCCAACGCCTTTGCCGAGGACGCACAAGCGGCACGTGACGCTGGCATGAACGCCCATCTGCCCAAGCCGCTTGACTTTAACAAGCTTAAAGACATGCTCGCCTGCATCAAGAAAAACGGAACTATTTCGCTATAGTTTGTGCTCAACTACCATACGCAGTTAGAAAGGAAGCCCACGATGTTTAGGCCCCTACGCAGAAAAAAACGCGCTATTTCCGATGAGGCGGCGCGCGAGTTGCTCTCCGCCTGCAAGCGCGGCGTCTTTGCCGTCAACGGCGACGATGGCTACCCGTACGCCATTCCCGTCAACTACTTCTTCGACGCCGAGCACGACAAGATTTATTTCCATGGCGCCAAAGCAGGCCACAAGGTCGACGCACTCAAGCGCGATGACAAGGTCTGCTTTACCGTTTACGGAAACGAGTGGTACAAGGACGATGACTGGGCTCCCTATGTTATGAGTACCGTTGTCTTTGGCCGTTGTCGCCTGGTGAATGACACTCCCGCGTATATCGAGGACAAAGTCCGTCAGCTCGCCCTTAAGTACTATCCTTCTGCCGAAGAAGTCGAAGAAGAGATCGCCAAATACATCAAGGGCGTCCAGCTCTACGAGATCTCGATTGAGCATCTTTGCGGCAAGCAGATTCATGAAAAGTAGACCCCCAAAGCAGGTCTTGAAAATAGCGATATGGCCCGGTTCCAACCAACATTGGAGCCGGGCCATATGCTTATGAAGCGTCGGCGGCTATGTGAGCAAGCGCCTCAACGAGCTCCCGCGAGCTCACGGGTTTGCTCAGGTGGGCGTCCATGCCCGCCTCACGCGAAAGCCTACGGTCCTCGGCAAAGGCATTGGCGCTCACAGCGATAATCGGCGTGGTCGCGGCATCCTCGCGCTCGAGTGCTCGAATCTGGCGCGTGGCCTCAAGGCCATCGATGCCAGGCATCATAATGTCCATCAACACCACGTCGTACTCGTGCGGTGCGCTCGCGGCAAACGTCTCGACGGCAGACTCGCCATCCTTAACATGCGTCACGATGGCACCGGCACGGTCGAGCGTAAACTGTGCGATCTCGGCATTCAGCTCGTTATCCTCTACGAGCAAAACACGTAGACCCCGAACTGCATCGATATCGACCGCATCCACACGAACTGCCTGAGGAATCTCGGAGCGCTTGCACTGCTCAAACGGCAGGCGGATGGTAAACGTCGTCCCCTGCCCCAAGGTGCTTGTAAAGCTCATGGTTCCGCCCATAAGCTCGACCAACTGTTTGGCAATAGGCGCACCCAGGCCAGTTCCCGATGAAGCGCCTTCCACCCGTTGTTCCTCGCGGCTAAACGGCTCGTAAAGGTGCTGTTGGAACTGCTCGCTCATGCCAATACCGTTATCGGCGATCGTGTATTCATAGATGGGAACGCCATCTACCGGCTCTACCCCACGACACGCCAGGCGCACATAGCCGCCCCGACGGCTGTACTTGACGGCATTACCGGCAATATTGACCAACAAGCGCTTGAGGTGCGTCGCGCTCACCCGAGCATAGGGATGATCAAGCGTTTGCTGGTCGCAGACAATTGTCACCAGACGCTCCTCGGCCTGGCGCTCCAGAATATCGCACACTTCACGGTTGAGGACCACCAAATTTGTGGGCACGAGATCCAGATCGACCTGTCCACTTTCCAGGCGACTCATATCGAGCGCCTCGTTCGCAAGGTCGAGCAGCAGTCCCGATGCCGTCCAGATCTTTGAGCGGCACTCGGTCTGCTTTCGCAGATCGTCCGCATTGGCATCGCCAACCTCAACCATGCCGCGAATGCCGTTGATGGGCGTGCGCAGATCGTGACTCATACGACGCAGAAATTCCGTCTTTGCAGAGTTGGCAGACAAGGCCTCGCGCGCTGCCTTTGCCAGCTTGTCGCCATAGTCACGTTCCTGCAGCAACAGGTCGGTCAGGCGTTGCCGCTCTGCATGGCGGCGCGTCAACGCAGTTGCGGCTATAGCGCCGCCGTAGAGCACCAACACGCTGGCAACTACAACTGCAACGGTTTCAAAGTAACGCCGCGCGGAAGTGTAGGTGTACACGTAGAATTGGCGTGCTTTACCAAAAGTGCCCAGATACCACTCGCCGTTGGCGTTGACCAAACTAACCCTACCGGCCAGGCAGCGTTCCTTAATACTGTCGACTATGGTGGCATCCGTCGCAGGCAAAACGAATGCACCCGACGTGGTGGGTTCAACGGCATTGGTCGCAACAACCTTGGCATCGTTTTCGATCACGATATTGCCGCTATCGATGGTTTCATAACCATCGAGCAAGCTCTGCAACTTGAGCGTATTGCTCGCGACCGCCTTGGCGCTCTGGTGCCTTACCGCGATAACGATGCCCTCGCCGCCCTGCCGAGTCACGCAGCCAATGTCGGCGACCGAATCATCCGCAAGCGTGATGCGGGCGGTATAGGACTTAAGCGGATGGGATGCCACCTCCAGCACGGGTGCTTCTTTGAGATACGCAGCGAGTGACTCGTATCCCACGCCATCCGTCGAGGACTCAGACACCAAGTTTCCCGATGCGTCCGTCACGATCAGTGCACTCACGTTGAACTGGTCGGCATATTGTTTTAGCGTGGCGTTATCCACCGAGCCGTCGCGCTCTACATCGCGCGCTACCTCTCCGGCAATCTCCATAACGCGAATCAGGTTTTTGGTCACATAGGCGTTGTTGAACGCCTCGTAGGAAAGGCTCTGCGTCGCCACGTAGCCAACAACGTCGGCAAAGCGCTGCTCGGCCTGGGCCGTCGTGTAACCGTAGCTCATCATGCCAGCAACAACCGAGAGCGCTATTCCAAGCAGAACGATAAGCGGCAACCTCCACACCGCGCGATTACCCCGCTCCCCTGCAACGTGATCAGGCATATCGATCATGACAGCCCCTCCACATTCAAGAATGGCGAAGGATCATCAAAATACTTTGACACCAGACGTTCCATGGTGCCATCGGCAAGCATTTCCTGGTAGGCATGAGTGAGCTTCACGTCGATGCCGCGCGTATCATTGATATCGAAAGCGGTACCCAAACCAACCTCGAGCAGCGGCTCATCCAGAATGCGATACGTCACACCGTAGTCTTTTTCGTAGGTGAGCAGCGAGGACTCATGCGCGGCGATGGCATCGACCAGGCCCTCGACGAGCGCCGGGTTCAGGTATGAGCGGTCCGAAAAGCTGTAGAGCTCTTTGATCTGCGGAACGTTTTCATTAGTGCTATTGAGCAAAATGCCCTCGGGCTTGGTGGTGGACTGCACTGCCACGACCTTGTCCTTAAGATCGGCAAGCGTGTAGATATCGCTCTCGGGATCGACAGCAACCACCTGTCGACTCGCAAGGTACGGACCGGCCCAACGATACTCGTTTTCTCGACCCGTCATACTAAAGCTGCCCATGACGCAGTCGAGCTCGCCGTTCGCCAACAGCTCTTTTTTCTTTTCCCAGTCGATGAGCTGGTATTTTGGCTTGTAGCCAATGCGGGCCAAAGCCTCGGTCAAAATCTCGACATCCAGGCCGACGATATTGCCGTACTCGTCGCTATACACAAACGGCGGGTAGAGGTCGCTGCCGACGTTGAGCGTTTTGAGGCTGGCGTTTTTGGCATGCGAAGCCGCGCTTTTTTCCGAAGATGCCGAGCCGCCGTTACTCGACCCGGAGTAACCGGCTATCGCCACGCCAAATACACCCACTATCGCGAGCGCAAGTAATAACGTTGTGGCAACCGAGCGGCGGGTCTTTTTCATTGAGCTCCTGACGGTTCTGTTCGTTGGCGGCAACAGACTAATGATAGCAGGCGGCATACGAGAGCCGTTCAATGAATACGGACGCCTTACTATATGGGTCCTTCTGACCGATCTGACCGAAAGACCCCCGCATACAGTGGACATTTACTATGCATTAAAAACGTAGCGGTCCAGGCGATCGCACGCTTCCTTTACGCGCGAAAGCGGCAGCGCCAGATTCACGCGAACGTGGCAGGGCCCGTGGAACGGACGGCCGTCCTGATACCCCACGCCCACGCGCGCCCCCTCGTCGAGCAACCACTGAATATCGCGGCCATGTTCGCGACACCACTCGGTACAGTCCAGGAACACCATGTACGTGCCCTGCGGACGTGAAAACGCGACGCCCTTCCAATGTTTCTCTGCATACGTGCAGAAGTACTCGATATTGTCGGCAAGCACCTGGTTGAGCTCATCCACCCACTCGTAGCCCTGCGGCTGATAGGCGCCAATGAGCGCATGCATCGAGAGGACGTTCATCTCGTTGTAGTGGGTCTTGTTGGACACGGCGCACACGCGGTCGCGCAGCGTCTCGTTATGGATGATGTGGTAGCTGCCGACCAGGCCCGCGAGGTTAAAGGTCTTGCTGGGCGCGTAGAGGGCGACCGTGCGTATGCGGGCATCCTCGCTCACCGACTGCGTCGGAATGTGCTTGTACCCGGAACGGATGATATCGGACCAAATCTCATCCGAGATCACCACACAATCGCGCTGGCGATAGATGTCCATGGCGCGCTCGATCTCGTCGCGCTCCCATACGCGGCCGCAGGGATTGTGCGGCGAGCAGAAGACGGCGGCATGGATGCGGTTTTGTGCGAGCTTGCGCTCCATGTCCTCAAAGTCCATGCGCCACACGCCCTGTTCGTCGAGCTTAAGCGGGCTGTGAACAATACGGTAGCCCGCGGCCTCGATGGACTTGGTAAAGCCGATGTAGGTGGGACTGTGGACCAGCACCGCGTCACCGGGCTGCACATAGGCGCGCAACGTCGATATAACGCCGCCCAGCACACCGTTTTCATAGCCGATATGCTCAGGCGCCAGGCCCTCAACGCCGTTACGACGGCTCTGCCACTCGATGATGCGATCGAAGTACTCGGCGCGTGGGTCAAAGTAGCCAAACATAGGGTGCTGGGCGCGCTGAATGATGTGCTCCTGGACCGTGGGCACCGTGGCAAAGTTCATATCCGCCACCCACATCGGGATGCGGTCGAAGCCCTCATCGGGTACGTTTGGCGCCATACCGGGGATCTCGCCCCAGGAGTCTACGGCGATGGCATCCATGCCGTGGCGGTCGATAAGCGAGGTAAAGTCGTATTTCATGCTGAGCTCCCGTGCAAAGCGGATTGGTTCGATAGGCGTTATTGTCCACCAGAACGGGCGGCTTTGATACGGGTTTTGGGGTTGAATTTGATCGGGGCGTGGGCGCCGTGATGGTTAGCTTTGAGCCTTGCTGACGTCTACCACGGAAAGCTGCGCCCCGTCGACCGCAAACGATATATCGAGCCCAGCATAGGCCAAGTGGTAGACGCGGTTTGGCTCGTGTTTGCTGCCAGCCCGGCGCGGATCCTGGCGAAGGACCTCGATTAAGCCGGGCAACTTTGCGGGCGGGACCTTGTCTTGCAGCGCCTGTGGAAACTCGACGTCGAGCTCTTGCCACGGAGTGTCCTCAATCCAGCCGCCCGTCGCATCCGGGTGACAGTCCGCAAACGGAATGTAGGGCTTGATGTCGTAGATGGGCGTGCCGTCACGCAGATCAGATCCCAACACGTGGATGATGGGGCCGTTGTCGGTGAGCTCAACGCGATCGAGCCTCACACAGGTAAGGCCAATGGGGTTGGGTCGAAACGGGCTGCGCGTGGCAAACACGCCCACGCGCTCGGCGCCACCCAGGCGCGGCGGACGCACGGTCTTTGACCACTTGGCAGTGGTACCGGTTTTGTCCTGTGTTTTGGCATCGGTGGCAATATCTTCCGCCGTGCCGCCGGGCGTTCCGTTTTCGAAGCGCCAGAGCAGCCATAGGTGCGAGAAGGATTCGAGCCCTGCAACCGCGGCGTTAGAGGCAAACTCCGGCTCAAAGATAATGCGCCCCTCAAGATGAGGCGCCAAAAAGCTGTTGCGCGGAATGCCGAACTTCTGCGGCAGGTCGGTATGTATGCGTGCGATAGGTTCCATGCCGGTCATTGTACGGCATGGAGGTGTGGGGCGTGGCACGCAATTCTTCGCCGCGGTCCCCCGTCGTGCAACCAACGGTTGCTTGGAAGGGCGCCTGCTGCCGCGTATGCTTAAGCCATCAACCAGCAGAAAGGAGCCGTTATGGCCTTTGCAGAAAAGCTTATCGCTGTCCGCCACGCCCATCACCTTACTCAGGAGCAGCTCGCCACCAAGCTCTTCGTCACACGCCAGGCCATCAGCCGTTGGGAACGCGGCGAGGTCACACCGGGCATCGACATGATGAAGCTCATTGCCGCCGTGACCGGCGAGCCACTGTCTCATCTGCTCGAAATGCCCGAGCACTATTGTCAGAGCTGCGGCATGCTACTCACGCCCGACGATTGCGGCACCGATGCCGCGGGCACCGCGAACGACCATTACTGCAAGTGGTGCTACGACCACGGCGAGTACACTTACGAAACCACGATGGAGGCGATGATCGAGGACTGTGCCCCGCGTCTGGCGCAAAGCACCGGTATGTCGCTCGACGAAGCCGTCTCACTCATGGGCGCCGTGCTGCCGCAACTGGAGCGCTGGCGCACCGTGCAGGAAAACGAGGAGCGCTACGGCGCCGAAGCTCGGAAGCGCTACGGCTCCGAAGCGATCGACGCAGCAAACGAAGCGCTGCTGGACATGGACCCAGAGACATGGAACGACATGAAGGAACTTGAACGCGCTATTCTAGGTCAGCTCTCGATTGCCATGGACGACGGCGACCCCAAGAGCAGTGAGGCCCAAAAACTTGTTGCGATGCATCGTCGCTGGATTGGCCTCAACTGGGGCAGCGAGCCCCAAGACGAAGCATACCTGGGCCTTGCTCACGGCTATCTGGCCGACCGGCGCTTTATCGACTACTACGACAAGCCCTGCGGCACAGGCGCTACGGCGTTTTTGGTTCAGGCCATCGAGTCATCGCTAACTCGTGCATAGACCGCGACGGCTTTGGGTATCTCAATCAAAACTTCAACCGATTGGAGACCCATGGCTACTAATCACGAACTCGAGCTATACGTTATGACCGGCTGCCCGTATTGCATGAAGGTCAAGCGCTTCCTGGCCGATAACGGCGTGACCATCCCCGAGCGCAATATCTCGACCGATGCCGAAGCCGAGCAGACACTCATCGCCGTCGGCGGAAAGCGCCAGGTTCCCTGCCTGTTCATCGACGGCAAGCCGCTCTACGAGTCGGGCGACATCATCGCGTGGGTACAGGAGAACCTGCTCTAACACTCATTGCACTCATTGGGGACGTACTTAAATGAGTAGTCTTACTCATTGGGGACGCACTTAAATGACTAGTCGTTAAAGAACGTCCCCAACGACTACATTTAGCCGTGGAAGCGGGCTATGGGCGCAAGTGGCTGCTCGCGAAAGACGCGCTCGACGGCGGCGCGGTATTCGTCGACCTTTTTGGTCTTGCGCACGATCTTGTGAACGGTAGCGGGATCGGCGAAGGCGCACTTGGCGTAGAACCACCACTCCTTCATGCGAAAGACCGCGTTGCCGCCAATCTCTTCTGCATACGCCGCAAACAGCGTGTCGTGGAAGCGCTGCAGCTCGGCTACCGTGGCCGCAGGACCGCCGGCAACCATGCGAGCCAGCGCAGGGTTCGCGAGCAAGCCGCGCCCCAGCATCACATGGCGCGTGCCGGGATAGGCCTCCACCAGCGCGTCCATATCCTCAAGATCAAAGATGTCGCCGTTATAGGCCACGGGGAACGGCGCACGCTCCAGCGTCTCGCCATAAAACTCTTTGCGCGGCGAGCCCGTATAGCGGTCCTTCTGTACGCGCGGATGCACGATCAGCTCTGCCAGCGGCATGCGGCAATACAGATCGAGCACGCGCTCGTATTCGTCGTCACTCTCCAGCCCTAGCCTGGTCTTTACCGATACCGGCAACGGCGAGCGTTCGCACACGTCACTCAAGAACACCTCAAGCTCGTCGAGATTACGCAAGAAACCCGAGCCCTTGCCCTTGGCGACAACCGTTCCCGAAGGACAACCCAAGTTGAGATTGGCCTCGCGATAGCCCATGTCGGCAAGCACCTGCGCCGCCCACACAAACTCATCCGCATTCTTGGACATGAGCTGGGGCACCACGTTGAGCCCTTGGTTGTTAGCCGGATCGATCTCCTTAAACGCCTTGCCGCCAAAGCGGTTGCCCACCCGTGGCGGCGGCAAGAACGGCGTGTAATAACAATCGAGCGCACCGAAGCACTCCGCATGCACGCGACGGAACACATGCCCGGTAATCCCCTCCATAGGGGCCAACGATAGAATCATCAACATCTACTCTCAAATCAATGCGGCAAAGGGGCCGTCCCTTTTTCACATGCATTATGCCTTGTGCTTCAGGCGATTCACAAGGAAGAGCTAACTACTGGACGATGACCATCCTCCAGCCGCACCCCATACAACGAAGGTGAATGGTTTTCCGCGAAGTGAATGAGTAAAATCGGACCCCCGATGCATCGACACTTTTGGAGAGCCATTTCCTGCGGTTTTGTCGCTCAAACCCTGCGTTTTTTGCATCCAAAAGTGCGAATGCTTCAGGGGTCCAGAATAGGTCGCTCACTTCTCGGAAAACCATTCACCCTCGATTTGCTGGCGCTCACAAACAGTGAGAGGCTGTCCCACGGCAGCCCCCTTTGCTCGTTATTCGTCCCTCGGCAGCAGCTTCGTGCTCTAAAAGATGGCACCCACGATCAAACGATCACCAACAGCATGCTGTTGACCGCTATGTCTGAACAACAGATACCCTCCACTCATCTATACTCAAGAGCGTGTGCGCGTCGCCCAAAAACGATGAGAGTCGAGGCCCCCATGCAGCAGCTCACCGAACAAGAAAAGAAACGCATCCAGCGGTACTGCACGTACCCCAAGATCGCAGCGACCGCACTCGTCATGTCGTTCGTAGCATGCCTGTTGATGTTGCCGCTCCAAATGATCAACGATATCGCGTTCCACCAAAAGGAATTCCAACCCGCGGGCATATATACTGCCATCGCACTCACCGTAATCGAACTCGTCATCTTTTGCTATTGCGCTCTTGCGCCGCGCTTTGGAATGCAGGGCAGACAGTGGAAGGAGCTGCAGAGCAGGCTTGCGGTAGCCCAGACCAACCAGGACCGTTCCGCGAAGGTCGCCGGCGTGCTCGCCACACAAGCTGCCGGTCGCCTGCTCAAAAACAGTGATAACGATCTCGCGCGCAACCTGGGCGGCGCCGCGGAGGTCGCCGGCGCCGTGGGGGCAGTCGCCACGGCGGCAGATGTGCTGGTCGAGACCTCGAGCAATGCCGAGGCCATGGCAAACGCATACGGTGTGACGATTCCAAGCGTCAAGAAGCAGGTCATAGCTCTCGCAGTGGTGCCCGCCATTGTGCTGCTTGGCGTCTACATCCCGCAGTTTGTCCAGGGAAATAACGAGCTTCAGGTAAGAAAGGCTGCAGCCGCCGAGCAGCTCGCCATCGCGCAAGATGCCTTGGAGCCCGTGTGCGAACGTGTCGCGGCAGACGACCCATATGAGTCGTATCACGACTACGGCTACCGCATTATCGGCTATCTGCGCAATAATGACCTTGGCGCTCAAGCAGCCTATGTCTACCTTTCTTTTGATGCAGACGGCATGCTCACGGACGTCGATTACACCAGTCAGATCGACCCCGAGGCAAGCCTTGCAGACAACCTCGCTCGCGCCGAGCAGGATATCGCGACGCTTTGCGCCCCGCTCAACGGGCTGGACATTTCCGTTGCCGCACCGGGCCTCCTCACGCCATGCAGCCTGTCGGATGAATTTAAACAGGCATTTTTAGCCGGATCCCTATATGAAGAAATCAGCATCAAGACGGAGGACGAATCTATCAAGTCGTACTATACCTTTGACACCGAGCCCAAAGAAAAGTTCGACGAATACACCCATCCGGAAATTAGGCTCATGCTCTCTGCAAAGGAGGACTAGCAGCCTACGCTCTAATTGCCGCTCGCAAACGCCGCCTATCTCTCGAGGTCTAATACTTTTCCGAGAAGTGAACGACCGTTTTTGGACCTCCGAAGCATCGACATTTTCTGACGCCAAAACCGCAAGATTTGGCTGCCAAAACCGCAGGAAATTGCATCTCAAAAGTGTCGATGCTTCGGGGGTCCGTTTTTACTCGTTCACTTCTCGGAAAAGTATTAGACCTCGATTTACAAGCCACTCAATGTGACAAAGGGACTGTCCCTTTGTCACATTATTCGGAGCGCAGGGCTTCCACGGGGTCCTTTTTGGATGCGCCGCGGGCAGGCAGTAAGCCGGCGATGACCGTCAGCAGCACCGAGATCGCGATGAGCACCAGCGCATCCTGCACGGGCAGGCTCATCAGGTTGGGTACTTGTTTGGCCGCAAGCGCCCAGGCATTAACCGGGAAGCTCACGAGCACCACAACGACAATGGCAAAGACGCCGGCAATGAGGCCCTCGATAAAGGTCTCGGCATTGAATACGTTGGCCACGTTGCGCTTTGATGCGCCGATCGCACGCAGGATGCCGATCTCCTTTTTGCGCTCCAGCACGCTGATGTAGGTGATGATGCCGATCATGATGGAGCTCACCACCAGGCTGATACTCACGAATGCGATGAGCACCAAGCTGATGGTGTTCACGATGTCGGTCACCGAGCCCATGATGATGCCCATGTAGTCGGTGTACGAGATTGCCTGCTCATCGTGGCCGGCGGCTTTGACCTGCTTGTTGTACGCATCGATGTGATCGAGCACGCGCTCCTTGGCCTCAAAGTCGCGCGGGAAAATCTTGACCGAGATGGGGTCTGCCTCATCCGCATGCCCCAACGTGGTCAGATTGTTGTCGTAGGTGAGCTTCGACGCCTTGGCGTAGCTCATCATGAGCGAACTCAGGTCCTCGGCGTCCATGTTGAAATGGATCGCACGAGCAAAGGCGCTCGCATCCACGCGCATGGCGCTTGCCAGGTTGGCAAAACTCGAAGACATCTGCGTCGCCATCTGGTCCATAAGCCCTGCTGCGCCCGCCTTGAGCTGGGACGATACCGTCGATGCTATCTGCTCGCTGATTGCCTTCATCACCTGATCCATAGCCTGCTGCAGATACGGAGCCAGCTGCTTTTGCACATAATCGGTCATCGCCTGCTGCAGGCGCTCGGCCAGGGCATCGCCGCCGAGCGCTTTGAGCTGAGCCAGGATTTGCCGGGCTGCGTCATCATGCTCAAGATATGCCGAGAATGCAGCAGCGAGCTTTGACGCGTCCTTAAGGTCCTCGGGCGTCAGGGCCTTAAACTGCTCCGACTGTACAAAGCCCTCAAACAGCTGGTTGGCAAGCGTTCCCACCTGCTGCATTTGCTCGGGCGTGAGTTCCAGACCGTCAAAGATACCCGAGAAATCTGGGGTTGGCGCTTTGGCCATGATGTCGCCAAAGTCGATGTCCTTCCCAATGCCCGAAAGGTCAATGTCCAGCCCAGATAAGTCGATACCAGAAAGGTCGATACCGCCGGCCGCACCCGAGAGCGCAGATGTATCGAACGAGAACGCGTTCTTCAGCGCCGCCTCGTCCACGCTGAACATGCTGCCCAGATCCACGCCCTGTTTGGCCTCGCCCTGCAGTTCATCGAAAGACTTGCCCGTAAAGACATCCGTCTCGGGGTGCGCAAGCTGCTCTTGCACAATCTGCGAATTGGCGGCACGTTCCATAAGCTGGCGAGTCAGCGCATGCGTAGAGGCAATGCCCGGAGACAATGCACTCGCATTGGCTGTCTCAGTAGGTCGCACCACGCCCACAATACGCACGTCAATACCGTCGGCAACTTTGGCCGTCATAAAGTCGGCGTCGCCAGACATGTCAGTCCACATGCCGGTCTCTTCGTTTTTGCGATAGGCATCGGCCGGCGACAACACCTTAAACGTCGTAGACAGCGCATCGTCGTAGGTAAAGACGGTGCCGGTCTCGGGCGTTTTGGCCCCACCGTCAGCCGTCATGGCGCTGTTAACCAGATCGTTGAGTTCATTGATATCCAACGCGCCAATGCTATAGAGCGTGTAATCGCCCACCGTTCCACGGCTCGAAAGCACCATTACGGCTTCGTTAGCAGACGTAGGCCAATGCCCCGCTACGACATCGTACTGGCTGTCGAGCAGGCTCTGGTCGTCAATCATCTCGTTAAAAACCGAGGTTCCCATGGAATCCATGCTCACCGTCACCGCCGAACTCGCGCCGCCGCTCATGGCCTCGGTCATAGCGTTGGGCACCAGCCGGACAGGCTTCTCATCGCCCTTCCCGGCACGATAGACAACCGGCGATACACCGTAGCCGTACTGGATGGTATTGACTTCTTTATCAATACCATCGCCGCCGTCGTCAAGCCACGCCCTAAAGCTCGTCATGTCATTGGACTTAACGCTCGCAAACATATCCTTTACGGCCGTGACCACAGGGATCGTATCGGTCCCCTTCATGTTGCCGTCGGTGCCGTCGTCGGACGAACCCTCGTTCTTGGACGTATCGTCATCCGCAGCCCCCTGCCCGCCCATCATGGACGACAGGTCGTAGTCCTGCTTGGAAATGGTGAGCGGGTAGCTCGAGAGCGTATCCTCCTCGACCTTTTTGATGTAGCCGTTTACGCCGTTGGACAGCGCCAGAATCGCCGCGATACCGATAATGCCAATCGACCCCGCAAAGGCCGTCATGGCCGTACGGCCCTTCTTGGTCATAAGATTTCGGGCAGAAAGCCCCAGCGCCGTCACAAAGCTCATCGAGGTTTTGCGCGTAGGCTTAGCCTCGCGACGCGCGGCCTTTGCTACATCAAAGGGGTCGGAATCGTCGGTGATCTTGCCGTCCGCCAGGTTGACGATGCGCGTGGCGTACTGGTACGCCAGCTCGGGATTGTGCGTGACCATGATGACCAGACGGTCACGCGCCACGTCCTTGAGCAGATCCATGACCTGCACGGATGTCATTGAATCCAAAGCGCCGGTCGGCTCGTCGGCAAGGACGATCTCAGGGTCATTTATCAGGGCGCGGGCGATGGCCACGCGCTGCATCTGCCCGCCCGAAAGCTGGCTCGGGCGCTTGTTAACGTGCTCGCCCAGACCAACTGCCTCGAGCGCCTTGCGTGCACGCTGGCGGCGCTCGACATGCCCCACTCCCGTGAGCGTGAGCGCCAGCTCGACGTTTTCCAAGATGGTCTGATGCGGAATGAGGTTATAGCTCTGGAACACAAAGCCGATGCGGTTGTTGCGATAGGCATCCCAATCGCGATCGCGAAAATCCTTGGTCGAAATACCATCAATGAGCAGGTCGCCCGAGTCAAAGTGGTCGAGTCCGCCGATAACGTTGAGCATCGTGGTCTTGCCCGAACCCGAGGGACCCAGAATGGCCACGAACTCATTATCGCGAAACGCCAAGCTCACGCTGTCGAGCGCTACCTGCGTAAACGACTGCGTAACATATCGCTTGCAAATATCCTTGAGCTCCAGCATGGACGGCAACCTCTCACACGCGGGCGCACTCGCCCGCTCTCCCCCGCCGTTCGTATCCGACGCGTTTGTCCTACTCTATCCCCATTTTTTGCCGCCACCAGTGAGGAATGTAACGAACCGGTCAAAACGTCCAGAATGGCACCAAAAAAAGAGGTCCCGAACGGAACCTCTTTACGGCAGAGCTTATCTTGAAAGGCAGCGGGCTACTTCGCACAGCGGCGCGCGATAAAGTAAACGAGCCACTCAATAGCCATAAGGCCAATGTAGAAAATTGCCCATATGGCAAAACTGATGAGGCGTACTTCCGCTGTCTGTACCGTCCCATGGCCATCTACTGTTCTCGAAAATAGAAACCCGCTAAAGCAGAGAAACAGCACAAGTTGAATAATTTGAAAAGTTCTCCAGCCTTTGCCCTTCATAAGCGGCCTCCCAAGTCACTTTTTCTGTGTCGGATTATATCCCGAAGAGGCCACTGCGCAGCACGCAATCTTCAGTATGCTTACGTATCTTTTACTGCATTTTACTGCTCGCTCTTCGCGAGCGCCTGATCGATAAGTTTGTTGAGTGCATCGCGCTGTTCGGCAGAAGTGATGCCGCCAACGATCGGGTCTCCTACGATATTGCCCTTTTGGTCGATCACATAAGTGGTCGGGAAGGAGAACAGGTTCGACGTGAACTTGCCGGCATCGCTGTTAGACTTAAACCAAATATTCTTGTACGTTATGCCCTTCTTGCTCAGCACGTCTTTTGCATTTGCAATCTCGTCCTTGTTGCCATCGAGCGTAAAGGAATTGACACCCACGACCTGGCCGCCCTTCTCGGCAAGCTCCTTGTTGAGCTTCTCCAGATCGCCCAACTCCCCCACGCACGGCTTACAAGTGGTAAACCAGAAGTTCATGACGGTAACTTTGTTCTTGGAGAACAGCTCGTCGCTGTTCACCTCGTTGCCGTCCAGGTCCTTACCCTTAAAGCTGGGAAACTGTCCTGCTTCCTTGCCCGAGTCACCCTCGGCAGATGTCATACCGGCAGTCGCGGCATCGACGCTGTCACCCGTACTCGGCTGATTTCCGCACCCCGGGAAGTCCTTTTCCAGACGAGCGAGCTTGTCCTCGATCTTCTTGATCTGCTGCGCCCCAGCCTTGAGTGTTTTGAGTTCATCGGCCGTAAAGGAATCCTTAGCCCCGTCTATGGTACTCAGTAGAAAATCTCCGTAGTTGGTGCCGTCGCCGATCATCGCCGAGTCTTTATTCGCCGCATTGAACACCTTGTCCCATAGGGCATTGTCTTTGGAAAAGATGTCATTTTCCTTTTTCATCAGTTTCGCGTACAGCGCGGACGCCTCTTCGGCATTGGACACCTTCTTCGCCGTCAGCTCTGCAACCTGGGTGTCGCCGCTCGCAGCTCTGTTTCCCCCGTCTTTAGGCGCCGAGCACGCCACGAGGCTCAACGCCAGCACGGGCACCATCAACAGTCCCGCAATTTTCGACAGTCTCATGTTTTCCTCCGTTATATCGAAGCTTATAGGTACCTATTTGTTTTCGCAGGCTTGCGCGGTCTGCGCGGACTTGCCGCCCGTCACGCCCAACCCATAGCGAAAGCTAATGGCATCGACGGGGCACGCACCCACGCATTTGCCGCAACGGATGCACTCGGCATGGTCGGGCGTACGCGTAACGTCCACGTCCATCTGGCACACCCTGGCGCACTTGCCGCACGAAACGCATTTGCACTGGTCAACCTGAATCCCCAGCAACGACACCCTGTTCATGAGCGCATAAAACGCACCGAGGGGACAGATCCATTTGCAGAACGGGCGGTAGAACAGCACGCTCAGCACCGCAACCACAATGAGAATCGTGAGCTTCCAGGTAAAGAGCTTTCCCAGCGCGGAGCGGATTCCCACATTCATGATGGACAGCGGAATCGCGCCCTCGAGCACACCTTGCGGGCAGATGTACTTACAAAAGAACGGGTCGCCCATACCCACATCGTTAACCACCAAGACAGGCAACAGCACCACGGTAAACAGCAACACGGCGTACTTGATGTACGTGAGCGGCTTGAGTTTTTTCGTGGAGAGCTTTTTGCTGGGAATCTTGTGAAGCAGCTCCTGCAGCCATCCAAACGGGCACAAAAAGCCGCATACAAAACGCCCCAACAGCACGCCAATCAGAATGAGCGTTCCGGTGACGTAATACGAGAAGTTGAACTTAGACGAGCCCACCACCGACTGGAACGACCCGATGGGGCACGCACCCGCTGCCGCGGGGCACGAATAGCAGTTAAGCCCGGGCACACAGACTGTTTTTCCCGCACCCTGATAGATGCTGCCCTTGGCAAAGTTTGGCAGGTGAATATTGGTGACCAGCGTCGCCGCCGCCTGAATGAGCCCGCGAAATCGGGGCAAAACATGCGATGCAGTGTTTTTTCTTTTATCCAATTCCGATACACTCCAAGCACAGCCTAATCGCCTTGGCCAGCACGGCATCCGCCTCGCCGCGCATAGCGCCAAAGCACACCATGGCAATTCCAACGATCAACAAAGCGACCTGCATCATGGGTTTTACCGCTTTGAACAACCTGACCACTCCTTTCGTCACACGACCCATTGGACCATATCGACTATAAAATCCGTGTTAAGCGTGAATGACTATGCAAGGAGAACGTTATGCGCATCTTGGTCGTCGAGGACGAGCGGGCGCTGTGCGATACAATCGCACGCAGCCTGCGCAACTTGGCCTATAGCGTCGACTGCTGCTACGACGGGCAGCAGGCCCTCGATCTGCTCGATGTCGAGACCTTTGATCTTATCGTGCTCGACCTCAATCTCCCCCATGTCGACGGCATGACCGTGCTCAGGCGACTCAGAACAACTGATTGCGAGACCAAGGTGCTCGTACTCTCGGCACGCGGCGAGGTCTCCGACAAGGTGGCAGGGCTCGATGCGGGCGCCAACGACTACCTCACCAAGCCGTTCCATCTTGACGAGCTGGCGGCGCGCATCCGCAGCCTCACGCTCAGACGCTTTACGCAAAACGACGTTGTTCTAACCTGTGGATTGTTGAGCTTTGACACCAAGGCGCGCCTCGCCTCCGTGGACGGAGAAGTCCTATCCCTCACACGCAAGGAGACCGGCATCCTGGAATACCTGATGCTTAACCAAGGGCGACCGGTAAGCCAAGAGGAGCTAATAGAGCACGTTTGGGATAGCACCGTGAACAGCTTTAGCAACGCAACCCGCGTTCACATCTCGTCACTCCGAAAAAAGCTGCGCAGCGCTTTGGGACACGACGCGATTCGCAATCGGATTGGAGAGGGCTACGTCATGGAGGATAGCGAATGAAACAGCTTTCGCTGCAATGGCGCATAACGATCATGACGGCACTGCTCACGTGTGCGGCATGCGTGCTGACGAACTGCCTGGTCGGCTATACGGGCATGCGCTACATGGATGCCATCGGCAGTGACATCTCGGCCTTTAACGCAACCGGCGAAGATTCGCCCCAGGCGTTCGACCCAACGAAAGCGGCCCTCGATGACAAGGTCACGATCGTCGTAAACGACGCACAGGAGTCTTTTGGCACGACAGCCTGGTGCATCACGGCTGGGGTCACGCTGCTTGGTGGCGTGCTTGCATACTTTGTGAGCGGTCGTGCGCTCAAACCGCTACGGGCTTTTGCCGCTCAGGTAGAGCGCGTGCAGCCTGACAACCTAAGAGAAATCAAGCTCAACGAAGATGTTCCCGCCGAACTTCAACGATGCAGCGCCTCTTTCAACGACATGATCGCCCGCCTTGGCGAGGGGTTCTCTGCACAGCAACAGTTTACCGGCAACGCCGCACACGAGCTGCGAACCCCGCTTGCCCTTATGCAAGCGCAGATTGAACTGTTCGTCTCAGAGCACCCCGCATCGCAACCCGATACGGCAGAGCTGCTCGGCCTGCTACAAGAACAAACCGAGCGGATGTCACGAATGATCAAAGTCTTGCTCGAGATGAGTAAGCTCCACAGCGTTCCTTGCGAGGATGCCGTTGAACTTGGCCCCTTGTCCGAAGAAGTCCTCGCTGATCTTGCGCCGCTTGCCGAGAATAAGGGCGTAACCCTCGATTGCGCCGGAGACGCTTTGACAATCGGAAGCGACACACTCCTCTATCGGCTGGTGTTTAACTTGGTCGAAAACGCCATCCGCTACAGTCACCCCGGCTCGAATGTCAGAGTCTCTATCTGCGATACCGATAGCCACGTGTTCCTGCGCGTCAAGGATCAGGGCCCGGGAATACCCAAGCAGCACCGAGAGAGCATCTTTCAGCCGTTTTTTCGTCTCGACAAATCCCGCAGCAGGGAATACGGCGGCGCAGGACTCGGGCTAGCGCTTGTCTGGGAGATCGCCGCGCTTCACGGTGGCACTGCAGAGGTCGAAGAAAGCTCGGAGAGAGGAACGACGATGCTCGTGACCCTTCCCGCACGCGCACTCAGCTAAAAACGCCGCACCGCGGGACGGCGGATGCGCCCTGCTAGCTCTCGTCGCAGTAGTACTTCCAGCCCCTGACCTCGGTTTCCTCGCTGACCATCTTCATGAAGAGAACCACCGTGATCACCATGCCCACGCCGATGGCGGTGACCAGGTCGAACACGATCGTCAGCGCAAAGGTGAGCAGCAGAGCCACCACGGAGCCGCGAGAGGCGGTGCGGCACAGGTGCGCGAGGCTGCGCCAGCCGGACATGTTGTACGCGACCTGCAGCAGGATGGCGGCGATGGGGGGTTTACGCTACCTGAGCTGTTTGCAGCTCGGTGCCCTGAAGGCGATCGTCCGAAGGTTGCCGCGAAAGCGGCGGAGAGTTTACTCGGGTTGCGATATCCCACGGAGAGTGCAATGTCCGATATGTTTTTATCGGTTGCGACAAGAAGCTGGACGGCGCGCCCCATACGGCATTGGCGGCGGTATACCAGCAGCGCAGTCCCCTTCGTGAATGTTCCCTTGAAAGCGGATATGCCCATACATGACGCTTCTGCCGCATCCGCCACTGCGACGTTCTGCTCGAGGTTCGATCCGAGAAGCCTCATGGAGCGCTTTCTAACCCGCTCGTCATGCACGGCAAGCTCGCCGTCTCCGAGGCGGATGCCATCGTCAAGTTGAAACCGACCGCGCAAGCACCAGTCAATCTGGAGCTCGAACGGCTCAATGTCGTCCCATGACGCGGTATCTTGGGAGATGCTGTTGAACGCCAGGGAACGCCGTTGAAGAGCTCGAACACATCAATGATGCCCGCCTCGCTGCCGTCCATGCGCAGATGGTATCGAATGGACGCCCCGTCCGCTCTGACGGCGTGCAGCTTGTCGGCGTTTCTCTTTGCGAGTATGTCAAATTCCGTCATGGCCTCACTCCTATTCCTCCGAGGACTACCCCCGAGGCGATCCTGGAGATCTGGAAGGAGCACGGGCATTGCTGCAACGTCGACATCGCCGAGAGCCCAGGCTGAAGCGCCCGGCGCGCTTGGACCCGGTGTCGGTGAGGTCGACCGTCTCGAGCACCTCGTCGATGCGCCCCTCCGGGATGCCGAGCAGCGTGGTGCGCACGAGCAGGTTCTCGCGCGCCGTGAGGTTGGGGTAGAGCGGCGGCTGCTCGATGAGCGAGCCGATGGCGTACAGGTCGTCGCGGCTCCACGGGTGCCCGTCGACCAGGATCTGCCCCGACGTGGGGCGCAGCATCCCCGTGACCATCTTGAGCGTGGTGGACTTGCCCGCGCCGTTGGGGCCGAGCAGGCCGTACACGCGCCCCTCCCCCACGTGCAGGCTCACGCCGTCGACCGCCACCTGCGCGCGGCTGCCGCGGCCGAACCGCTTCGTGAGCCCGCGCGTCTCCAAAACATATGCCATGAGAGCCTCCATCCCTAGGATTACTTACTTGCAATTCCTAGGGTGAAGGCCGTTTCTAAAGAAGCGTTAAAGACCGGAAGATAAACTCACGATAGCTGCCCGGGACAAGGGTCAACTGCAATTGGGGCAGGCCGCACAGCGCCTGCGGGGGCCTGCCGCCGATGTCGCGCATCGTCGGCGTCAACAACGTCATGGCACACAACAGCTAGCGCATGGGGCGCGTCTGGATCTCGATGCCATCCTGGTCGAAATCGGACATGGGGAAGGCACGGATTGCGAAGTCGTCGTACGAATTGACGTAGTACGTGTTCGTGGAAGATGAATATCCGCTGGTGAACAATGTCTTCTCGAGTCTTCCATCGGATACGGCCGCCGTTCCCTCCACCATCTGGACGCCGCCCAGGGTGTGGAACAGGCGGGAAACGTTCTCGCGCTCGTTATCCTTTACCGGATAGTGCGCGTTCGTATAAGCCGCGCGCACGAAACGCGAGGGCGAACAGGCGTCCCCGGGGATGCCGCGCATGCTCACGCCCGCGCCCCAAGCGGTAAGCTCCTGTCGGCCCCACGAGACGGGCGCCGCAAACTCGGGCGCGCTCGTCATGTAGTTGCGCAGGTTCTCCAGATGCCAGCCGAATTCCGGCTGGTTCGCAAGGGTGTCCACCGTGTTGTCGTACACGTGCAAGCCCGTCGCGGTGCGTTCGATGACGATGGAACGACTGGCATCGGCGACCATCCAATGCAGGAATGATTCGGGTCTTCCCGGCACCACCAAAGATACGATGTCGGTATGCTCGAGCGCCGCGGCGAGCTCGTCTACCGTCTCGAAGTTTCGGCAGATCCAGTACGGGAGCTCGAAGGTGGCGACGTTATCCACCCCATCGACGGGCTCATGCGGAAAGTCCGCGTAACCGGGGAAGTTGAGGCCCGCCACGGCGAGACCGCGCTCGTTGGCGCAATCGAAGTACATGGGGCGACCCTGGGCGCACACGCCCACGCCCACAACGGCGAAGCCTTCCGCGCGCTGCGGCGCCCCAAGGACCGACCGGTACGGCAGGTTTCGAGGCGAGAAGACGATGCTCTCGCCGTACCCGCACACCCAGTCGAGGTTGCGCCCAAAGTACATCGAACCGTCCGCGCCGTTGAATCGAATTGACGTGCACATGGCAAAGCTCCTTCTCCTGCATCCTTATTTAGCTTGCTTCTACCCGGCACACTTCCAATAATTCTGCAGCGGGTCTAACCCACGCCCACGAGCAGGCTACTCGACGCCACACTCCATCCCGTCCTCACACGTACCCGCGCCCGAACCGCCGATTTCACGTCCAGTCGCAAAGCGGGTCCCATGTCCGTTAGGCTCCTCCAAAGGCCATCTACGCGCCGCGCAGTCTCGTGCCCGCGCGTCACACAGTCGAGCGGCACTCCCCAACTGGAAGCTCCACGCGCATGACAGTGCCGTCCGCAGAGCTCGCCTCGACCTCCACCGTACCGCTATGAAGCGCGGCGATTTCCCACACGAGCGAAAGCCCCAGCCCAACACCCCCGTACTCCCTGCTACGGGACGAATCAACGCGGAAGAACGGCTGAAAGACGCTCTTCCTGAACTGATTGGGGATCCCAGGTCCGCTATCCTCGATCCGCAGAACAACGCGCCCGCCCTCCTCGCAGGCGGAGACACGAACCACCGTGCCGGATCGGCTGTACCGAATTGCGTTCTCGACCAGGTTGAACACGAGCCGATACATCAACGTGTCACTGCCGATCAGCAGGGCATCCCCGCTACGCTCAAGGGAGACATCCTTCGCCTCTGCGAGGGGCGCAAGATCGGCGAGCACCTCCTCGAACATCGGCGCCAACTCAATCCGATCGTCGCAGGGCACGCTGTGGAGCTCGCTCATCTCGAGCAGCGTCTTCGTCATCTGCGACATCTTCTCGGTCTGCTCCTGCAGAAGCCCGAGGAAGGCAGCTTCTTCAGGCCCCACGTCGGGGTGCTCGGCAGAGAACAGCTCGACCTGCGCCTGCATGAGCGCAAGCGGCGTCCGCAGCTCGTGCGCGGCGTTCCCCGTAAACTGCCGCTGTGCGCTAAAACCTTCGTCAAGGCGGTCGATCATGCTGTTGAACGACTTGCTGAACTGCTTGAACTCAGGCAGCACATCCTCGCTGATCTTCATGTCCGCAAGGTTGCTCGGCTGCACGCTCTCAACCTGCGACGCGAAAGCCCGCAGCGGCCTGAGCGCACGGCCGCTGACGAAATACGCCAACACGCCTCCAAGCAACGTCACCGCAACCGTTATAAGCCAATTGGTCGTGCTGAAGGATTCCTGCGCGTTGCTCACAACAATCGTGAGCTCTTCGTCGAGCTCGCGGTTGTCGGGATCGAACGACGCAGAGGCGCCATCGCCGATATCACCGCATGCCGATATGCCGCTGCCGATCGAGTCCATATATCGCATCCCCGAATACCCAATCAGGCAGTTCATCAGCATGCACATTACGCACACGAGAAGGGCCGTCATCAACGTGATGCGCCACTGCAGCGAGAGCCTTCTCATTCGACCTCCTCCATGACGTAGCCCTCCCCTATACGATTGTGGATGGGGTCGCGCCCCAAAACGCCGCGCAACTTCTTCCTCAGAGCCGAGATGTGCACCCTGATCGAGTTGCTGAAGTTGTTCACGCTGCTATCCCACACGTGTTCGAGCAGCTCCTCCTGGCTGACCGGCCGCCCCTGGTTGAGCATCATGTATTCAAGTATCCCGGTCTCCTTCCGTGTGAGAGACAAAGCCTCATCGCCTGCAAAAGCCCGACGCGCCTTTGTGTCAAATGTCAGATTTCCGCAGGTCAGCAGCACGTCGTTTTGCGTAAAGCGCCTGAGCGTGAGAGCGCGTATTCTCGCCGCGAGCTCTTCGAGGTGAAACGGCTTCGTTAGGTAGTCGTTGGCTCCCGCATCAAGGCCGGCCACCTTGTCAGCAACCTCGCTGCGCGCCGAGAGGACGAGCACCTTGGTCTCGCAGTCGGATTCCCTCAGCGTCCTCAGCACCGTCATGCCATCCGCTCCGGGAAGGTTCAAATCGAGCACGACAAGATCGAAGCTCTCGACGGCAAGCAGATCAAGCGCTTCCCGCCCATCGTGGCAGCAGTCAACGCTGTACGCAAGGCGCCTCAAGCTGCGTGCGATCGCATCGCACAGCGACCGCTCGTCTTCAACAACCAAAATGCGCATGCGGACCTCCTCGCATAGACGCCATCTCTCTTAACACGGATCTTATAGGCGATATGTTCCAATGGAACGCGGAACGGAAGGAATAGGCTCATTTTTCCCGAAAGGAGGACAAACCCATGCGTCGAAAAGCACTGCCGTTCCTGCTCGCGGCGACATTGGCTCTAGGCGGCTACGCCGCCTTTCAGCAGATCGCCTCCAAAGAGAGCGGAGCGAGAAAAACTGATTCGATCGAGCAACCCTCAAATATGGAAGATGGGAAAACCATGTACAGGGATACCACGGAAAACGTCATCTACCTGGCAGGAGGATGCTTTTGGGGTATCGAACAGCTGATGCAGTCCATTCCCGGCGTCCTTGATGCCCAGAACGGCTACGCAAACGGCACCTGCGAGGCGGACGCCAACTACTCGACCGTCTGCAAGGGAAACACCGGCTTTCGGGAAACCGTGCGGGTGGAATACGACCCCGACCAGGTGAGCCTCGATGCGCTGTTGCTTGCCTATTTCTACGTTATCGACCCTACGGTAGAGAACCGGCAGGGCAACGATCGGGGCAGCCAGTACCAAACCGGCGTTTACTACACCAACGACAAGGCGAAAGAGACAGTAGAGCGCATTGCGGAAATCGAGCGCGGCCACAACGAGAGCTTCTTCGTAGAGATCGGGCCGCTGAGAAACTACTTCCCCGCAGAGGAGTACCACCAAGACTACCTTGCAAAAGACCCCGGCGGCTATTGCCATATCCCAAAAGCGGAGATGGAGCTGTTCTCCAAGCTTCGCATCGATCCTGGCGATTACCGCAAGCCCGCAGCGGAGTCCATTCGGGACAAGCTGACCGCGGAGCAGTACCGCATCACCCAGGAAAACGGCACGGAGCGCCCCTTCACTGGCGAGTTCTGGAACCAGTTCGAGAAGGGTATCTACGTGGACATCGTCACGGGTGAGCCGCTCTTCTCCTCCACGGACAAGTTCGAAAGCGGCTGCGGTTGGCCTGCGTTCACAAAGCCCATCGAGAAGCCCGCCGTGGTGGAGCTTGAGGACAACAGCCTCGGGATGCGCCGCACCGAAGTGCGAAGCCGCGCTGGGGATTCCCATCTCGGGCACGTGTTCACCAATGACCCCGAGTCTCCCAACGGTGTGCGCTACTGCATCAACAGCGCGTCTTTGCGCTTCGTGCCGTACGCCAAGATGGAAACAGAGGGCTATGGATACCTCCTCGACCTGTTCGATAAGTAAAGATACGCAGGTTAGAAGATGGGAAACGAACGAAAGGAGAAGTCGGATTGTTCAAAGTGACAAAACCCGCAGTTCAGGTCGCGTTGCTGGCGATCGGGGTGGCCATGGTGTGCTTCGGCGCCATGCGGGGCGAAGCAAACGCCGTGTTGGCCAAGGCGATAAGACTGTGCTTGGAGTGCATCGGAATTGGATAGGAGAAGAAATCCCGCATCGCAGTTTTTGAGCCGGTTTCGCGGATGGATCCAGGCGGCTGCGACGCTGCTCACCAATATCCATGTGCCGAACTTCTTCAAGGGCACCATCTATCAGGGCTCGGGCAAGGCCGTCTGCGTACCTGGCCTGAACTGCTATTCCTGCCCAGCCGCCACAGGCGCCTGCCCCATCGGGTCGTTCCAGGCGATTGTGGGCTCATCGAAGTTCAGCTTCTCGTACTACGTGACCGGACTCTTAATCCTCATCGGCGTGCTGCTCGGCCGCTTCGTGTGCGGATTCCTTTGCCCGTTCGGCTGGTTGCAGGAACTGCTCCACAAGATTCCCGGCAAGAAGCTGTCAACGAAGAGACTCAAACCACTTAGGTACCTTAAGTATATCGTGCTGCTGCTCACCGTGATTCTGCTACCCGCGCTGCTCGTCAACGACGTCGGGATGGGCGACCCGTACTTTTGCAAGTACCTCTGCCCTCAGGGAGTGCTCGAGGGCGCGATTCCGCTTGCCATCGTCGATTCCGGCATACGCTCCGCATTGGGAACGCTGTTCACCTGGAAGCTTGCCGTCCTGATCGCGGTGGTCGTCTTAAGCGTGTTGTTCTATCGACCTTTTTGCAAATGGGTTTGCCCGCTCGGCGCGTTCTATGCGCTCATGAACAAGGTATCCCTGCTTGGAATTAAGGTTGACCAGCACCGATGCATCTCGTGCGGCGCGTGCGCGAAAGCGTGCAAGATGGACGTCAAAGTCACGGAATCGCCCAATCACCCCGAGTGCATCCGCTGCGGCAAGTGTATAAGGGTCTGCCCGACCGATGCCATCGGCTTCAACTACGGCCTTGGCTTACCGGAAAAACAACCGAAACAGCAATGCAAAGGAAGCCAATGAATCAAGACGGCAACAAGCAAAGCAAACGACTGCAAACGGAGGAATAATCATGAAACGAACGAAGATTGCGGCACTGCTGATGGTCCCCCTGCTGGCGCTCAGCCTTGCGGCCTGTTCGGCACCTAAAGATAGCAACACCGGCTCGATGAGCGGCGATTCAGACATTGCGGCTTTGCTGGCAACGCAGTCAAAGAACGCCGAGGAAGCGGCCGAGCTGCACCAGAAACTCATGCAGAAGGAAAACGAGATTCTCTCCGACGACTCGAAGCTGTGGGAGAAAGTATTCCTGGCAGCCAACAAGGACACGCCGATGATCGAAGACGGCAAGAACTACGGCGACTTCCTGCTCGACACGATCGAGGGCGCCAAGGACCAGTTCTCGGCCGAGGAGATGAAGACGCTCAAGGCGGGGGCCCAGCAAGTGAAGGAAATCGAGAACAAGCTCGCGGCCCTCGAGAAGGACTTCCCCGGATGCGGTAGCTCCCCGAGCTCAGGGGAAAGTGTCGACGCGTCAAGCGCTGGCATGCCGAATAGCGCAGGCACCGCTACCAGTGCGAACAAGTTTCCGAGTTTTCAGGGGAAAGACCTCGACGGCAACGAGGTGACCAGCGACAAGCTCTTCTCGGAGAGCAAGGTGACCGTAGTCAACTTCTGGTTCACCACCTGCAAGCCGTGCGTGGGCGAGCTGAGCGACTTGGAAGCGCTCAACAAGGAGCTCGCCGGCAAGGGCGGCCAGGTCGTAGGCGTGAACTCCTTCACACTCGACGGTGACGCGACCGCGATATCAGAGGCGAAGGACATCCTCGCGAAGAAGGGCGTCACGTACAAGAACATCTGGTTCGCGTCGAGCAGCGAGGCAGGGAAGTTCACCTCCAAGCTGTTCTCGTACCCGACCACCTACGTCGTCGACAAGAACGGCAACATCGTGGGCGACCCGATCGTCGGCGCGATCACGTCCCCCGAACAGCAGAAAACGCTCAGCAAGCTCATCGACCAGGCAATCGCAAACAGCGCAGGGTGAGCCAAATCGCCCGATAGTGCCGGCGTGGCCTCGCCGAGCGTAAGGTACCCCAGTCCCAGGTCATGCAAGGCTTGCGGTTCTCGTGCGCCTTCCTGACGTCGGCAACATATGGCAGCGCCTCATCGACCGAGAGCGCGAGCAGCTCAGGCAAGCTGAGCGCCTGCCCCTCGGGCGCGCGCTTGCTCGATGCGGCGAACGCTCTCGGCCGGGGCGCTATAGCGGGAGCTGCGGCAATCGGGGCAGGCGTTGTCGAGTCCTTCCGGGCGAGCTCTACCGGACGCCCGTTCACACGTGCCTCGCGGGCGCCGAAATCGTTCGAGATCCCGCACGAGAAGCCGACGACGGCGCGCTCGGACGAGCGCTCGCTTCTGGCGAGGTGCGCCCTCACGCGCGCACCGAGGACCTCGAGGGAGAACGGCTTCGTGACGTAGTCGTCTCCGCCTGCGGCGAATCCCGCGATGGCATCGGCGTCCTCCACCCGCGCGGTAAGGAAAACGATGGGACATGCGACGCTCTCCCGCACTTTGCGGCACACTTCGAATCCGTCTCCGTCCGGCAGGTTCACGTCGAGAAGGATGACGTCCGGTCCGCGCCGGCACGATTCGACCGCGTCGGCCGCATTGGACGCCGTGACGGTTCGGTACCCTTCCGTTTCGAAATAGTCGGCGAGCAAGTCGGCGATGTCGCGCTCGTCCTCCACGATGAGCACAAGAGGCGCGTTCATCCGGCTCATTCCTTTCTTCTCTATCTTTGCCTCCTTCCGCCGAATCCCATCCTTCTGCCCGAATATAGGCCGCAATTGTCAGCATATCGTCAGCCGCACGCCACCGGGGCGGCTCCCGCATCGTGGCAAAGCGGGTCCGCGCCGGGGCGTCGGTTGACCGCCCGGCCTCCAGCTCGCGCCTTCCGTACAGCCCGAGAGAGACGGCGGAGGCGGCCAGCATCAGAAAAGAGGCCGTGAGCAGCGCCGCCATCGAGGCCGCAAGCCCAACGGGGGTCTCGGCGAGCGTGAGGGGCTCAGCGTAGTCGGTCATTCCACCGCACGAGCCTCGAGACGTATCGGAGCACAAAGGCGCTCCTGAAGAAAGTCAACGACGAGATCGCCGCCTGCATCGAGCGGATGCACACCGACGTCGACTACCCGAAGAAGAGGGCGGAGAACGCGCGCGAGGCCGTCCGCATCATCGATGCAAACGCCGCTGTGCGCGCAAGCGTGAGCGGGCTTGCCGATGCCATGGCGTCCATGACGGAGCGGTATGCGAGCCTCTCCGGTGCCACCGGGCTGAACTCGGCAATTGCTACGATGGCTAGTGTTAATGGCCTGAGCACATCGATTGCCGATGCCGTGGACATCGGCGGTGTCAACAAAGCCCTGGCCGACATCGTGAACACCGGTGCCATAGCAACGCTCTCCTCGAACTCCGCCTTGCTAGAGGCTGCTAACAAGGTCGCCGAGGAACAGCGGACTATGTATTCGGGGATCCTTTCAAGCATGCCGACACCCAAATGGGCCATGTATTCGACCACATGGAGGAACTGAGTGCCCTGCAGGAGACCCACAGCAAGCTGCTTGAATCCATGGGGCCATCGCTCAAGCAGATTCAGTCAACCTCCGCCTCGATGATTCAGGCGGCAAAGCAGCTTTGTTGCGAGCATGAACTATGGAGCACTCTTTAGCACTGACGAGAACGACGGATTAAACGATTCCAGCGATAATGATGATTCTGGATTGGACGAGTCGGACTCCTCCCTTGCGGACGACTCCGACGCGAGTGAGGGGCAGTAGGCCATGTGCGACGACGAGAAGACACAAGCCATCACCAAGGCAATGATGAACGTTGAGATCATCCCGGCGTTCCCGAAGGAGGAGGCACCGCAGCGCGGACTCATGAAGGTCCCTCTCGCCGACCTCGCGGCGGGGAGCATGGGACTCACGTCGCTTGCCGAGGCTTTCGGCGCGCTCGCGCAGGCGGCACCTACCGCCACCGAGGCGGCCGAGCAGCTCTTCAAAATCGACTGGCACGGATACACCGGCTCACTCGCGGAGCTGAAGGCACACCCCGGTGAGTACATCACGACAGTCATCGGCAACAAGGGAATCAAGGGTCAGGCGGGGCTCGTTCCCGTAGACGCCACCCAGGCCGCGCAGGCCGCGAGCGACATCGACCCCTACATGCTCATGATGAGCGCGGCAATCGCGGGCATTGAGGCCGAGCTCAAGGACATCAAGGAGACCGCGCAGCACATCCTCGACTTCTTGGAGGAGGACAAGCGCGCCTCCATGCGGGGCAACATGAACGTGCTTGCCGAAGTCCTGAAAAATTACCGGCACAACGTCGGCAATGAGCGCTACCGCGAGTCGCGCGAGAAGGAGGTGCTCGCCATACGCCGCGCCGCCGAGACCGACATTGAGTTCTATCGTGGCCGCATCGAGAAAACGCTCGGCGACAAGAAGATCCTCCACGTGAGTGGCGAGGTCGCCGGCAAACTCGGGCAGCTCAACGCCGACCTTGGGAACTACCAGGCCGCGCTCTACCTCTACGGCTTCTCGACCTTCCTCGAGGTGATGCTGCTGGAGAACTTCCAGGAGGACTACCTGAGGAGCGTGGGCGGCAAGCTCGAGCAGTACTCGCTTGCCTACCATCAGACCTACACGGACGCCTCGTTCTTCATCGAGGAGCAGTCCAAGACCTCCGTCCGGGCCGGCCTGCTCGGCGGCGTGGCAGCCGCCGGCAAGGGGCTAGGTCAGCTCATCGGATCGGTGCCGCTCATCAAGGAGGGACCCGTGGACGAGCTCCTGACCGACGGCGGTGAGGCACTCGAAATGTTCCGCGACGATCTCACACGCGGTGATGTGGCTACGCTCGCAGAGCGCAGGGACAGCTGCGTGGAGCCGTTCCAGAAGAGCATCGACACCGTGCGGTGTGCGTACCACGAGCCCGTCGAGGCAATCACTGACGGCGAGAGCGTGTGGCTGAGACTTGGAGCGTAAGGAGGCTTTTGCGATGTTCGGACAGAAGAGGGAAAGCCGGGCGTGCAGACGTTCTTCGGGGCAGGCGCCCATGGCGGCGCGATAACGGTCTTCAACTCGGGGTCGAACATGTTCACGGAAAACGAAGGGACCCCGCGCACGCTTGCGCGGGGTCCCCTTGCTACCCGCTATGCCTTAACAGGCTCTTCGCCCTGCGCCTCCTCAGCCTCGATCAGCTCCGTTGCGTGCGCGATGGCGTCATCGATGTTGGCGCGGAGGTTCTCCTCGCCGATCAGATCAACAAAGCCCGCACGCCCCATCGTCTTCATGGGCTGGCTGTTGACGTGGCTGAAGATAAGGCGCACGCCGCTCTCATCTCAGTACCGATAAAGGGTCTCGAGCGCGTTCATGCCCGTCGCGTCGGGCGAGGGCACGCCGCGCATGCGGATAATCAGGTACTTCGTAAAGTGCTTGAGCGTGATGTTGGAGATGCGGTCGGCCATGCAAAAGATCATCGGGCCGTTGATCTCGTACACGCGCACGCTCTTTGGCAGCTCGCGCAGGTGGGTAACCTGGGAGTCATCGTCGCAGTAGTACTTCCAGCCCCTGACCTCCGTTTCCTCGCTGACCATCTTCATAGACAGCACCACCGTGATTACCATACCAGCACCGATGGCGGTGACCAGGTCGAACACGATGGTCAGACCAAGGGTGACGAGCAACTGCCCGTCGCGGGGATGCCGCCGAGCAGTGCGATGAGGAAGCCGGTGACAATCGCGGTATACAGGCCCTGCTCGGGCGCCACGCCAGAGACAATGGCGAGAGCGATGGAAAGCGGCAGGGCTACAACGGCCACGACGATGTCCGAGACAATATCCTTCGGGATCTGCCTGCGCAGCTCCTCTTTATCGGTGTCCTTGATGATGCTGAACAGTATGGGCTTGATCTTGTCGCGCTGCATAGCCTTCAATCCGTGTCGATGCGGTTGCCTTTGAATCCCCGCGGCGCAGCCGGTCACCCAACACGCGCGGCAAAGCTCCCACCAGGGAACCTCGATGAAACGCATTTGATTGTTAGGGTGAGACGGCACAACGACCGCGGTAGATAATTTAACGTAACGTCTAGCCGTCGTGATCAACAGCGACGCAAAAAACAGAGCAGGGCGGCGTCCTAAGCCAATCTGTTTGTCATGCAAGAGAAACCCAAGGTCAGCAGTCTATGTAAAGAACATCAGACATTCCTTCGCACTTGATTGACGACCCATGTAAAGCCATCTTGGTAGAAAATGCTTCGGAGAAATAGAAACTTCGTCTCCCGAAAGGAGGAGCCGATGGAGTTGCCGAAACAGCTGAAAGCGCACCGCGAGCGCTTGGGGCTCTCGCAAGAGGCCGTCGCGCAAGCGATCTACGTGTCGCGACAGACGATGTCCAGCTGGGAGAACGGAAAGACCTATCCGGATGTCCAAAGCCTGCTGCTTCTAAGCGACCTCTTCGGCGTCTCCATCGATGAGCTCGTGAAAGGAGACGTGGCTTCAATGAAGGAAGTCGTAAGCAAGGATGCGCTCGAGATGGAGCGACTGGCGATGGGGTCTGCTGCCCTGCTGCTCGCGGGGATTGCATGCATGGCAGGCATCTACGCACTACTGCCCGAGCCATCGTTCATCCCGCATATGTCCGCAGGCTCGCTGATCGGGATACTCGTGTTTGTCGCGTTCTGGATCCCGTCGCTCGCATGCACGTCGCGCATCGAGAGGATCAAACGCGAGCATGACCTCGTGACGTTCCGCGAGATCAGCGCGTTCATGGACGGCGAGGAGGCTCCGAGCGAGACCGGTGCGCTTTCCGGACGCCAGCCGCTGCTCAGCTCTGCGCTCAAGATGGCCTGCGGTGCGGGGTTCGGCTTCCTCATCGCGTTCCTGATCACGGCAATAGTGAATGCCTTGCACTAGATGCACGCCTCTTTGACGGCCTCAAAGCCAGCTAGGATTCCGGGGGCATGTAGGTCTTTAGGTACTCCAACACCGTTTCGAGGTATTGCCGATAGACTGCGCTGTCGTTCTGGAGCCCGTGGCCCGAGTGCTCCGCCACAAAGTAGTCGTGGGGACGCCGTTTTCGGTAAGCGCCCTATCGAGGCGTACCGATGCCTTGAAGGGCTGCATAGTGTCGTGAGTGCCGTAGGCCATGACCGTGGGTACCGCGTCCTTCGTCACCCAGAGAAGCGCTGAGGCGTCCTTGACGGCGGCGTCGTAGGCGGGCGTACCGAACATGTCCGGCGTGAGCTTGGCGCCCGTCATAACGCCGAACAGGCCCGCCGCTTCTGCTTGGGCTTCCGGCTTGTCCAGCCCGTAGTTGCCCCAGTCCTCGGGGTAGAAGCTGGAAGGCCCCACGGCTTCGAACACGAACCTCACCGGCACCGGCGATTCCGCAGCGTCGCGGTAAGCGTACAGCAGGGCGAGGCACACGCCGGCCGATCCGCCCCCGATGGCCATCTCGTTCACGGGGTAGCCCAGCTTGGCCGCCTCGGCGACCACCGCGTCCATGCTCTCCTTGATTTCCAGAGACTGCGTGAGGATGTTCGCCCCGGGGTCCTGCTCGCTGAAAAGCGTGTAGTTGATACCCGCAGCCACGTAGCCCTGGGCGCAGAGCCACTGGAGGGCCTGTGCGTCGTCGGCCTTGTCACCGCTGGTGAAACCGCCGGCGTGCAGGTACACGACCAACCCGTAGTGCTGCCGCGACCGGTCGGCGGGTACATAGAGGTCGAACTTGTTCGCGTCGCCGTCGCCGTAGGGGATGTCGGCATAAACCGTTCCCACCGAGTCGTTCCAATCGACGGAGAAATCGTCGCCGAGGGGATTGCTCACCAGCTTGATGGCCGCCGAAAGCGTGAAGACGGCAATGAATATCCCCACGTAGAGGAAGCCCCAGAGAATGCGGTGGCGCTTTTTGGATGGCTGCCTTGGCGCATCGGTGGCCTGGGGAGGAATCGCAGGATCTCTAAAGCCATAATTACCTGCAGTACAAAGTGAGTACAGAATCAAAGCCACAAAATGACGTGAAATCAGTTGAATTCTGATCAAAATCGAACCGTCATCACGAGCAAGCCACTCGGAACAATCCACTCGGAATAGTTCAGGTGCCAATTACGCATAGTGGAGTAAAACCCGATTATGCAACTCGCTACACAGATTGCATGAGGTGTCATCATTGACAAGCCACTCGCTCCAATTCATCCAACTCTTAGCGCATGACCATCAACGAGCTGTTCGATCAGCCATCTCGTTTGCCCAACAGCTTCCGCCAACCGGATATCGTGCGTGACCAGAAGGATCGCCCCGGGGAATCCAACGAGCAGTCTCTGCAATGCCTCTATCGAGCCGATATCGAGGTGATTGGTCGGCTCGTCGAGCACGAGGAAGTTGGGTTCCGCAACCAGCTTCTCCGCAAGCATCAGCTTTCGGAGCTCACCGGGGCTCAGGTCATCGCCATCGAGCAGTCTATCGGGGTCGGAGTTCAGGCGTGCCACGATGGACAGGATACGCCCCTTTTGCTCTTGCGTTTGCTTGCGCAGCTGCTCAAGGGCACGCTCTCGCTCGACCGACGCAACAACCTGAGGAACATAGGCAACCTTTATATTCTCGGGGACGGAATCGATGATGGCACGCACCAATAGGCTCTTGCCCGTCCCATTTGCTCCGGTCAACACCACATGGTCTGTTTGAGAGACCCAGAGCTGAGGCACATTCAAGCAGAACTCGCCCGCTAAGAGCCGAGTAGGACCAACGCGCGCAACGATACTCGATCTGGCGGCTTCTCCGAAATCGCTAATGCAGTGGTCGTAGCGCTTCGGCACAGAGTTCTCCGATAGCGTCGACTCCGCCCTCGCAAGACGTTCATCCATGGCGGCTGATAGTTTACCGGCTACGCCGTCCTTCCCAGAGACTATGGCTCTCCCGATCCGCGCGCGCCCGTCGCTATCTCTCTTGTCCAGACCGCGCTTGCTGCGCTTGCCCTTCTGACGTGCCGCCTCCTCGCTCCTGCGCTGCGCCTCCGCCTTCAGCCGCTTCACTTCGCGCATAGCCTTCTCTCGGTCGTGCAGCGCGGTGGCACGTTCGCTTGCCGCCTGATCGCTCGCCTTCGAATAACCGCCCGGGCGCATAATCCAGCGTGCGCCGTCGCACAGGAGGCTCTGATCGACGAGACCATCGAGCAATTCCCTGTCATGAGAGATGAGGATGCCGACTCCATCGAATGAGGCTAGCGCCTCGCTCACGATTTCACGCGTCGGAGCATCAAGGTCGTTCGTCGGCTCATCCATGACGAGCACGTCAGGGCGAGCATAGAGCGCGCATGCGATCTGGAGTCGTTTCTGCTGGCCGCCTGAGAGCGTGTCGTAGCGCCAGGGCCAATCGTCTCCGATATGCAGAAGCGCCCTTGCACGCTGCGCTTCTTGGTTCCAGTCTGACGCGAAGTCGATGAGGTTCCCAGGTTCGAGCGAAGAATCCTGCTGGCAGTACACGGAGAACAGCTTCGGGCCCACCGTTCCGGAATCGGGCTCGATAAGGCGCGTGGCGATTCTCGCTAGCGTGCTCTTCCCGCATCCGTTGTCACCGATCACGGCAGTCCATCCTGAGGAAAACGTGACGCTGACATCCCTTACAGCGGGAGAGACCGCACCAGGATAGGTGTAACTAATGTTTGTGAGATTCAACTGCATGGCGAGCTCCTTCGAAAGGAGGCCGCGCAGGGGTTAGGCACGCGAGGTGTGGAATCAAGACGAGAAGATACTGAAGCGACGCGGCAACCTAACGCGCGACCGAGCGTACAAAATGGTCGTTTGGTCACCCTTACTGGGCATCGCTAGTTCTTCATCTAACCTAACCTAACTCGAAGCGTCGCATGGCAAAGGCTCCGCTGATTGAATGATGTTCAGATTATAGCATGCGTATTGAATTGTAGCGCGCGTATTGAATATAGGTTTGAACCACGAACAAGCTGGGATAATGCATCATCACCCGCAAACCACCTGAAATTCTGCCAGCGAGTAATTCTAGGAAACGAATGTATCGACTGTGGGCAAGTATGATTAACTAAAGCAACACAAGGAGACGAATTGCAACACCAACAAGCGAAAATGGCTTAGCGATGCATCGCTAAGCCATTGAATCGCCTCTTTGCAAAGTGAGAGAAATCCCAATGCGTTAAAAAAATCGTGTCAGAAAAGTACACCTATTTACAAAGAAGTTCAAAGGAGCAAACTAATATAAAAAGTGCCTCTGAACTGGGGGTTTACTCCCACTCCACCGTGCCGACGGGCTTGGGGGTCAGGTCGTAGCAAACGCGGCAGATACCGGGGACCTCGGCGGTAACGCGGGCGGTGATGCGCTTGAGCAGCGCCCAGTCAAGCTCGGGCACCTCGGCGGTCATGACATCGACGGTGCTGATGCAGCGGATGATGCAGGGCCAGTCGTAGGCGCGCTTGCCCTCGCGCACGCCGGTGGTGCGGAAATCAGGCACGACGGCAAAGTACTGCCAGATGGTCAGACCGGCCTTGTCGACCTCCTCGCGCACGATGGCATCGGCCTCACGCAGCGCCTCGAGGCGGTCGCGGTTAGATGGCACCGAGGCAGCGGACGCCCAGGCCGGGGCCGGGGAACAGCCGGCGCTCGACCATGTTCTCAGGCAGGCCGAGCTCGCGGCCGACAACGCGGACCTCGTCCTTGTACAGCAGCTTGACGGGCTCGCAGAACTCAAACTGCAGATCCTCGGGCAGGCCCGACATGCACGCCAATGACGGGGCTCGCAGGTACAACCCGGGCCTTAAAGCCAGACTCATAACATTGCCGATCAGCACGGCAGCTTTTCCAATGCGGACGCCCTGTTCCAAAAAGCGCAGGGACTCGGGCGTAAATAGAAAGCGCCCGGAGCGCAGCGTTTCCTCGACGGCGGCAGCGCATGCCCGCAGTTCTTGGCCATCGCGCGCAGCTCGCGCAGCAGAAAGCACGGTATTCCGAGAGCATACATCTCGGCACGCACGCTCAGTGAACACAATTTGATTGTCTAGCAATATTCCCAAGTAAAATGTATAATTCCAATTGTGATGGGATTATACAAAAGGACTTAAATTGAGCAACTTTAACTCCTATCTAAAAGAGGAGATGGGGCTTTCAATCACCACCCATGAATGGGAAGGCGCCAGCCATCTCCCACTATATCTTGCCAAAGCGGCAAGATATCACCTGTGCATCTGCAACGGGGTCGACTTTATCGCCGCGGAGATAGAGCGGGGATCTTCCCTTCCCGAGCTCAAAAGAATCTCTGTCCATATTTCGGACAGAACGAGCCTTCCAGTTGTGCTCGTTGCGCAGATTGATGCGAGACAGCGCAAGGCCCTCGTATCGCAGGGGATTCCATTCGTCGTCCCAGGCAGACAGGCATTTCTCCCCATGCTGGGTTTTATTGCAAACGCCAGACGAGATTTATCCCCCCTTTCCAAAGTGATGGCCCCCAGCACCCAAGCTGCCCTGGTCGCCTTGATGGCAAACCCCGACCTCCGGACATCCGAGAAGCTGAGGGAAATGACAGGCATGCCGTCGTCCAGCGTTTCACGGGCTCTCGACGATCTTTCCCGCAGAGGCCTTATCAACAAATCCAAGCAGGCGCGCCAGGTAATCATCGAGTGCAATGGCTCCCAAAACCAACTGATAAAAAGGGCAAAGGACTGCCTGCAAAACCCCGTGGCGCGTGTCACGTATACGAGAAGAAGTAAAGACACAGACTTTCTCCCGCTTGCAGGAGAAAGCGCCCTTTCCGAACGCAGCTTGCTTACTCCTCCCATAATTGAATGTCGTGCATTATTAAAAAAGACCTTAAAGGCGAATAAGTTTGAAGAGATCCAGCTAGGAGAGTTACCGAATGAAGAGACGATTCGGCTCCAAATCTGGACATACGATCCACTCGTCGCCGGAAGGGGCGAAATTGACGACGTGTCTCTTGCGCTGGCCCTCATCGATACAGAAGATGAACGCGTTATCGGCCAGCTAAACGCACTGTTTAAGGAGGAACTGTGGTAGCAAGCGACGTTTATGGACTGGATCGTTTCTCAGAGTATATGGAAGGTCTGGAAGACTGCTACACAGTAATAGGGGGCGCTGCCTGCAGCATCATCCTGAGCAACGCAGACCTCGACTTCAGAGCAACAAAAGACATAGACCTTATCCTGCTTATCGAAAACCGGTTTCCTGAGTCTGCAGCTGCAGTGTGGAAACTGGTAAGAGATGGCGGCTACACCTGTGGAAGAGGAAGTTCGGGAGACGTTCATTTTTACCGTTTCACCAAGCCAAGCGTCGCTGGCTTCCCAAGCATGATAGAGCTGTTCAGCAAAGCACCGTCTTTTATTCAAGAACCTGAGGGACTAACCATTGTGCCGCTACCCGCGGGTGATGAAACCTCAAGCCTGTCAGCCATCCTCCTAGATGAAGATTACTATGCATATATGAAGTCCGGCCGCAAAACGATTAACGGCATCACGGTACTTGATGAGGTGCACCTCGTTCCCTTCAAAGCCAAAGCCTTTCTCGATCTCTCAAAGAGAAAGGCAGAGGGAGAAAAAATAGACTCAAGTGATATCAAGAAACATAAGAAGGATGTTTTCAGACTGTCGCAGCTCTTCTCAATGGACACATCGTCCGTGCTGCCCGAATCAATACAGACGGATATGGCAGAGTTCTGCAAGACAATCCAGATCCAGGGCGTCCCGTTAAAACAAATGGGAATTCCCCTGACCCTTGACGATGCCCTCGACTTACTTCGCCATGTGTACAGCCTGTAGCAGAGCATACCGATAGAGCACAGACCAAGGTCATGATCATGGGGTTCAATCATGACGATAAGTCCGACGGTTCTGGCAAGGACGGCATCACATTCATCTTCACCGATGACGTCGCCAAAAAGAACATGCTCGAGAAGGCCGACCTCGATAGCCTATTCTAGGAAATTAAGGACGATGGCTCTGCCAACATAAGCTGGGAGAATACCTCCTTGCGCTTTTGGATCAGCGACTCTTTCTCGAATGGGCTCCCTTCGGACCTGAGCGAGCAGATTGTCTCCGTGGACAAGGCGGACGAATACTGGCTATATGAGTTATTGCGCATATCTGCTGCAAGAGGGCTCTCAATACCAGCTATTCGATGACGTTGACTTAACGGAAGACACTCCAAATAGCATCCTTGGGACATACGATTCGCAAGACGGGAGCGGTTGGTGGCTCCGGTCTTGGGGAACTTATGGCGATAGGTTCACGGGGAAAGACGACCACATGCTAAACCCCTGCTTTAGGCGCATTTCTTCCCATGGAAATGACGAAGCCGCCCCTTTAGAAGCGATTACCAACCGTACTCGCACAGAACTTATGTCGACGGCGAGCCATTTGTCGGCGTTAGGCCCGCACATTATTAGATGTCGCCAGCAGAGTCGAAGTCTGCCTCAACCTTGGCACGGCGCCTTTTCGCCGAGAAGTACGCTGCGCACAGGGTGGCAAATGTGACAACGGCGACTACCAGGCCGAAGTACGCGCCCGTAGCCAAGTTCGCCACCCAAAAGACACTTTCGAGCGGCACAATCTGTGCCTCTGCAACACAGCGCATCACCGCAATGACAAGTGCGCTCGTGACCCCGCTAATACCGCAGACGAGCAGGAAGTATCCAACAGGAAGATGCTCGGTTTGCCCAAAACGGTTGGTATCGACATAGCCCTTTCGCGTTTGCAGCACCGCACAAATCAGCATCACGATAACGAGCCACGCATACATGGCAGCCTCAACCGGTGTTACAAAGAGGTGCGGCATTTCGGTGGCGTTGCTGTGAACCCACGCAACCTGTCGAGCTATAGTCTGATAGAAAAGAATCATCAGCATGCCAAACGAAAGCAGCACGAAGCCAATCTTGTAGATCTTCGCGTTCTCTGCTTCCAAGCGCTCATCCTTTGGGCCTGCATACTCACGCCACTTTTGCACGATTTTAAGATCTTCAAATTTCATAGTGGCCTCCTAAAGAGCGTTAGGGTCGGCTTTAATCTCGTCGTCCCAAAACAAGTCGTTCAACGTAACGCGCAGCGCTTTGCAGATTGCCACGCACAGGTTGAGCGTGGGATTGTAGCCACCGGCCTCGATCAGGCCGATGGTCTGACGCGTAACGCCCACGGCCTGGGCTAAGTCGGCTTGCGAAAGGCCAGCCGCCGCGCGCGCCGCCTTCATGCGTAGGTTCTTTTTGCCCGGCATAAAGTTCCTTTCGTGATATCGGACAGATATCCGTTGCAACATGACAGAAATATATTGCATTCATCGGATAATGTCAACTATATCCGTCATTATGAAAACCATGTCCGCCATCGCCATACGGCATAGTGATTTCGATTCGCTTTTCAATCTTACTCGGTCAGAACCGACTCGGTTTTATCCGAGTAAACTTGGGCATAACCTGATTCATGCGCTACAATTTACTCGGACAAAACCGAGTCGGAAGGAACCGAGTAAGTGGAATTCATCGGCAGGGAGCGTGAACTCGCCCGTATTAAGAAAACGCTCAAGGCGCCCGAGCAGAGCAATGTCCTTGTTTACGGCAGGCGTCGCGTCGGCAAAAGCGAACTCATCAAGCAAGCTCTCGCCGATCTGCCGGACCACACAACGGTCTATTACGAGTGCCGTCAGACCTCCGAGGCAGATAACCTCGAAAGCCTTTCCGGCCTCGTCGCCGAAGCATTGGGCTTTCCGCCACTAGCCTTCTCGAGCATTCGTGAACTCATCGAATTTCTGTTTGCCCAGGCCAAGGACAAGAACTTCGTACTCATTCTCGACGAATACCCTTACTTGAGAGATGCGGTTAAAGGCTTAGACAGTATCCTTCAGACTTCAATCGACACCCATAGGGAAGACTCACGTTTGAGCATCGTTCTGTGCGGCTCCTACGTTGAGATCATGAAATCCCTTATCGAGCATGAAAGCCCCCTCTACGGGCGTATCGACCTCACGCTCGAGCTTAAGCCCATGGATTACTTTGACGCTGCGAAGTTCTATCCCGCATTCTCACCCGAGGACAAGGTACGGCTCTACAGCGTATTTGGCGGTATCCCCTTTTACAACCGTCTTATCGATCAATCCCAAAGCGTACGCGATAACATTATCGAGCTTGTCACAGAGCCTGGAGCCCGCCTCGAAAGCGAGGTACCGTCCTATCTCGGCGCCGAGATCTCAAAGATGACCAACGCCAACGAAGTTTTCGGTGCCCTCGCGCAAGGCTACTCCCGTTGGGGAGACGTGCTGGCGCAGTCGCACGTCTCGAGCGGCCCTGCCATGGCCGATGTGTTCGACAAGCTCATATCGCTCGAGATCGTCCAAAAACGCGCGCCCATCAACGACCCTACAAACAAGCGCAAGTCTGGCTACTTTGTGGTGGACCCGCTTTCGCTCTTTTACTATCGCTATGTCTTCCGCAACGCCTCCGCGCGCCAGCTGCTCGACCCTGAGGTCTTTTATGATCGCCATGTCTTCCAAGACTTCGAGGAAAACTACGTTCCCCATATGTTCGAGGAAATCTGCCGTCAATACCTCGTGCGGCAGAATAGAGCCGGCAAGATCGAACCGGCTTTCGACGCCATAGGCAAGTACTGGTACGACGGCCCCGCCAACAAAACAAGCGGCGAATTCGATGTGGTAACGCAAGACCCCGACGGTTACACATTCTACGAAGCCAAGTTCCGCAAATCTCCCATCACGCAAAAGATGGTTGACGAGGAAATCGCCCAAGTCGAGGCAACGGAACTCAAGTGCCATCGCTACGGGTTCTTCTCCCGTTCTGGCTTTGAAACTGACGGGGATGGCAAAACCGTTCTTATCGACCTGCCACAGATGTTCGAGTAGACCAAGCAGCCAATCCCGTTAAAGTAGCGAACGACTGTTCGATGGATTTCGTGTTGGGTGGAATCGCCCGGGGGCTGGGCTATGCTACCTTGACTATCTATATGACTAAAACGCAGCAAAGGAGCACCGAGAGAGCGAGTATGGCAAAAAACACCGCAAACTATGGTAACGACAGTATCCGCCAACTCAAGGACGAAGAGCGCGTACGCCTGCGCCCCGCCGTTATCTTTGGCTCGGACGGACTCGACGGCTGCGCGCATGCCGCCTTCGAGATCCTGTCCAACGCCGTTGACGAGGCACGCCAGGGCTACGGCAAGCTCATCACCCTTACCGCCTTTCGCGATGGCTCTATCCAGGTAGAGGATAACGGCCGCGGCTGCCCGCTCGATTGGAACCCCTCCGAGAAGCGCTTTAACTGGGAACTCGTCTTTTGCGAGCTCTACGCCGGCGGCAAATACAACAATAACCAGGGTGGCGACTACGACTTCTCGCTCGGCACCAACGGCCTGGGCTCCTGCGCGACCCAGTACGCCTCAGAATACATGGACGTCACCGTCTGGCGTGACGGTAACAAGTACTCCCTGCACTTTAAGAAGGGCAAGGTCGTCGGCGCCAAAAAGAAGGCTCTCGAGATTGAGCCCAGCGACGAGGACCGTACCGGCACCACCATCAAGTGGCGCCCCGATCTTGAGGTCTTTACCTCGATTAGCATCCCCCACGATTGGTATCGCGAGACCATGCGCCGTCAGGCCGTGGTCAACGCCAACGTGACCTTCCGCCTGCGCATAGAGGGCGACGACGGCGAGTTTTCCGAAGAGGATTTTTGCTATCCCAAGGGCATCGAGGACTACGTGCTCGAGAAGGTCGGTACCGACTACCTCACCGAGCCTTTCTTTATCGAGGCCGACCGTCGCGGTCGCGATCGCGAGGACCTGCCCGACTACAACGTAAAGATCACCGCATGCATGTGCTTCTCGCGCACCTTCATGATGCAAGAGTACTACCACAACTCATCGTGGCTCGAGAACGGCGGTTCGCCCGAGAAGGCCGCCCGCAGCGCTCTGACCAGCGCCATCGATGCTTACATTAAGCAACAGGGCAAGTACAACAAAAACGAGAGCGGCATTAAGTGGCAAGACGTCCAGGACTGCCTGGTGCTGGTGACCAACTGCTTCTCCACCCAGACGTCCTACGAAAACCAGACTAAGAAGGCCATCAACAACCGCTTTATCCAGCAGGCCATGACGGCCTTCTTTAAGGAGCGCCTCTCGACCTACTTGATCGAGAACAAAGACGCCGCCAACAAGATCGTGGAGCAGGTGCTCATCAACAAGCGCTCGCGCGAGAACGCCGAGAAGACGCGTCAGAGCATCAAGACCAACCTGCAGCAGAAGACCGACATGGCCAACCGCGTGCAGAAATTCATCGACTGCCGCTCCAAGGACAAGAGCCGTCGCGAGATCTACATCGTAGAGGGCGACTCGGCAGCAGGCGCCATTCGCACCTCGCGCGATGCCGAGTTCCAGGGTGTTATGCCCGTCCGCGGCAAGATCCTCAACTGCCTGAAGGAGGACTACCCGCGCATCTTTAAGTCCGACATCATCATGGACCTCATGCGCGTACTGGGCTGCGGCGTGGAGATCAAGGACAAGCGCATCAAGAACCTTGGCGCCTTTGACCTGGACAACCTCAACTGGAACAAGGTCATTATCTGTACGGACGCCGACGTCGACGGTTATCACATCCGCACGCTCGTGCTCACCATGCTCTACCGCCTGGTGCCCACACTTATCGACGAGGGTTACGTGTATATCGCCGAGTCGCCCCTCTACGAGATCAACTGCAAAGAGAAGACCTACTTTGCCTACACCGATCTCGAGAAGAACGGCATCCTCAAAGAGATCGGCGACCAAAAGTGCTCCATCAACCGCTCCAAGGGTCTTGGTGAGAACGACCCGGACATGATGTGGCTCACCACCATGAACCCCGAGACGCGTCGCCTGATCAAGGTGGAGCCCGAGGACGTCACCAAGATGGAAACCATGTTCAACCTTCTGCTGGGCAATAACGAGGCGGGCCGCAAGCGCCATATCTCCGAGCACGGCAAGGAATACCTGGACCAGCTGGACCTGCAGTAACAGCAAATCGATAACGACGGCCCATAAGAAGTTCAAGAGGAAATCGTGGCAAAGAAGAAGACGAAGAACCAGCCCAAGAAAAAGCAGGTCAACGCCGAGAACGTCATCGGCCTGCACTCCGAGGTCACCGACCAGCCGATCACACAGACGCTCGAGGTCAACTACATGCCCTACGCCATGAGCGTCAACGTCTCGCGTGCATTCCCCGAGATCGACGGCTTTAAGCCCTCGCACCGCAAGCTGCTCTACACCATGTACAAGATGGGTCTGCTCAAGGGCGAGCGCCAGAAGAGTGCCAACATTGTGGGCCAGACCATGAAGCTCAACCCACACGGCGATGCCGCGATCTACGAGACGATGGTGCGCTTGGCCACCGGCAACGAGGCGCTGCTCGCCCCCTTCGTGGAGTCGAAGGGCAACTTTGGTAAGTACTATTCGGGCGACCTGAGCTACGCCGCCTCGCGTTATACCGAGGCCAAGCTCTCCCCCATCAGCGCCGAGATCTTCAAGGACATCGACAAGGACCCGGTCGACTTCGTCGACAGCTACGACGGCGCCATGAAGGAGCCGCGCCTGCTGCCCACCACGTTCCCCAACATCCTTGTCTCGGCCAACAAGGGCATCGGCGTCGCCATGGCATCCGATATCTGCGGCTTTAACCTCAATGAGGTCTGCACCGCCACGATGCACTACCTGCAGGATCCCGACTGCGACCTGCTCGAGTACATGCCCATGCCCGACTTCTCGACCGGCGGCGAGATTATCTACCGCCGAGAGGAGATGGAGAAGATCGTCGAGACCGGCCTTGGCAGCTTCCAGATTCGCTCCCGCTGGCGCTGGATTCCCGAAGAGCGCATCATCGAGGTGTACGAGATCCCCTACACCACCAAGACCGATGTCATCATCGAGCGCATCGTCAAGCTCTCCAAGGAGGGCAAGGTCAAAGAGATCGCTGACATTCGCGACGAGACCGACCTCTCGGGCCTGCGCATCGCCATCGACCTTAAGCGCGGCGTCGACCCCGACAAGCTCATGGGCAAACTCTATCGATCGACTACGCTGCAGGATTCGTTCTCGTGCAACTTCAACGTGCTCGTCGACGGCTATCCCCGTGTTATGGGCGTGCGCCAGATCCTGCACGAGTGGGTCAAGTGGCGTATTGAGTCCACGCGTCGCCGCATTAACTTTGACCTAGGCAAAAAGTCCGAGCGCCTGCACCTGCTGCACGGCCTCGAGGCGATCTTGCTCGACATCGACAAGGCCATCGCCATCATCCGCGGCACCAAACTCGAGGCCGAGGTCGTGCCCAACCTTATGAAGGGTTTCAACATCGACGAGACCCAGGCCGAGTTTGTTGCCGAACTTAAGCTCCGCAACATCAACGAGGAGTACATCCTCAACCGCACCAAGGACATTGCCAAGCTCGAGGGTGAGATTGCCGAACTTGAGGAGATTCTCTCGAGCGAAGACAACATCAAGAAGGTCATCGGCGACGAGCTGGCCGCGGTCAACAAGAAATATGTGATGCCGCGCCGCACGGGCAGGATCGAGCCCCACGAAGTCATCGAGGTGAGCTTGGAGCCCGAGGTCGAGGAGTACCCGGTAACCATCATGCTCTCGCGCGAGGGCTACCTGAAAAAGATGACGGACCGCGTGCTCAAGAAAGCTGCGACGCTCAAGTACAAGGACGGCGACAAACCCTTTATCGAGTTTCCGTCCTCCAACACCCACGAGCTGCTGGTCTTTACCAACAAGAGCCAGGTGTACAAGTGCAAGGTTGCGGCGTTTGAGGACACCAAGTCGGCACAGCTGGGCTCGTACCTGCCCACCGATCTCGAAATGGAACCCGACGAGAGCGTGATCTGGGTCATCGACCCCGAAGACTACAAGGCCGACGTGCTGTTTGTCTTTGAGAACGGCCGCGTGGTGCGTGTCGCACTTGCCGGATACGCCACCAAGACCAACCGCAAGCGCCTCAAGAACGCCATCTACGGCGGCAGCAAGCTGCTGTATGCGCAGGTGCTCAAGGAAGACCGCGACCTCGCGCTGGTCTCGAGCGACTACCGCCTGATGAACTTCAACACGTCGCTGCTCAAGACCAAGACGACTACCAACACGCAGGGCGTCCAGGCCTTTTCCGCCAAGAAGGGCCGCTCGGTCACCACCGTCGGCACGACCGAGGAGATTCTTGGCGCCGGCGTCTCGGCCGAGAAGTTCACCGCGCAGAGCCTGCCCTCTGCCGGCGCCCTTATGAAAGAGAACGACATGCCGAGTTTGTTTGACTAGGACGACGGCAGAACCGCCATAAGCTCTCAAAACGTTGGGGCCCGGAGCGCAGTAAATGCTGCGCTCCGGGCCCCACTCGTTGCAACGTAGTCGGAATAATAGAACTCCCCGTTTTTCACTCCTCTAATCCCACGGCACAAGGCATGTTAAGCCATTAGCAAAACTTGCAAAAGTTAGCAAAAGTTGCAAAAATTAGCAAAACTTGCAAAGGAGCTACCATGGAGTACAGCAAGAACCCCTTTACCCCAACATTTGGAAGCGTCCCTCCCTTTCTAGCGGGTCGCGAGCATATCCTGCGTGACATCAACCGTGGCTTTATCAATGGCCCGGGAGATCCCAACCTGTCGACTATTTTTACGGGCGCAAGGGGAACGGGCAAGACGGCGCTTCTCTCGCTCCTTTCAGAAACGGCGCTTGAACACGACTGGATCGCAGCAAATGTCTCCGCCATGCCAGGCATGCTCGAAGATATTATCGAGCGAACCAAAGAAGCCGCAGATAGCTACCTCTCACAGCCTCATGCGCGCATAAACGGCGTTCAAATTGGTCCAGTGGGCATCGATTGGACATATGCTCAAGAGGCCCAGGGCAACTGGCGCACACGTATGAACAGCATTTTCAGGCAGCTCGAGAAGCATGACATCGGGCTTCTCATCACTATCGATGAAGTCACGGTCGATCTTGATGAAATGCTCCAATTTGCCTCTGTCTACCAACATTTTGTACGAGAGGGCAAAAAGGTAGCCCTTCTCATGGCGGGGCTACCCTACAAAGTATCGGCGCTGCTGCGCAACGATTCTGTTTCGTTCCTCAGGCGCTCCCAGTATCATCAGCTGGGACGAATCACCGATGTTGAGATTGCAAATGCCTTCCGCAAAACCATTGAGGCTGGAGGACGCTCAATCACGCCAGAAGCGCTCGAGGATGCTGTGAAGGCCGTCGACGGATTCCCCTACATGATGCAGCTCGTCGGATATCGCACGTGGGATGTTTCGGAGAACTCGCCCCAAATCAGCACATCCGATGTCCAGCAGGGTTCCCTGCTCGCACGCATGGAGCTGCGCGATCGCATTCTCGAAACGACCTATCGAGAGCTTTCCGATAAAGACATTGAGTTTCTGCTCGCGATGTTGCCCGATTCTGGCCCCAGCAGGGTATCAGAAATTGCCAAGCGCATGGGCGTCGCCAGCAACTACGCAAGCCAGTACAAGCGCCGCCTCCTGGAGGACGGCGTTATCGGGGAACGTGGACGTGGCCTCGTCGGCTTCGACATCCCCGCGTTCAGGGAATTCTTGAACGAGAAGGCGTTTTAGCACACCGGAATTGTCCGCTGGAGCATCATTGCATGGCAATCAGCACTCCTCTTGGTAAGGGCGGCACGCATTTCCGCTAGCGCTGATTGCCATGCGCTCTTCTTGTCCTTAGGCCAGCTTGCGAGCGAGCTCGCACACCTCTTTCAACTTGGGCGAGGATGCCATGCTGTCGCGCTCGGTCATGCCGCTAATGGTGACAATGCCCTGGTCCTCCCACTTGCAGTACGCGCAGGCTGACTTGTACATAGCGATCGCCGCATCATAGACGCCCTCGCTGTGGCTATCGAGCAAAAGGGCCGTCTTGGTGAACGGGAATCCCGTGGCACCGAAGGCGTACAGGCGGTCGATGACGGCCTTCTCCTGCGCGGTGATATCGAACCAGTAGATAGGCGAAGCGAAGACGACCATATCGGCGCCTTTCAGCGACTCAATCACGTCGGCCATGTCATCCTTCTGCACACAGGTGCCCTCATGGGTAAAGCAGCACTGGCATCCCAAGCAGCCGGCGATCTTCTTGCTGGCAACGCGGATGACCTCAACCGTATTGCCGCCCTCACACGCGGTCTCGGCAAACGCCTCGACCATGGCGTCGGTATTGGCGCCCTTACGCGGGCTGCCGCTCAATACAACGATTTTCATAAGAATCCCCCTCCTTCATGCCGCAGACGCGCAGCATGTTTTTTTAACCAAAACGAATGGAGTTAATCAATCGCCTCGTTTCAGCTACTCCCACTCTTTAGAAGGATCGTCGCTGGAGACTTGGCATTAAATCAAGGCACGCCTTATTTCAGATGCTCCCCAAAGAATGCCTTCAGCTTTTCAAACGGAATGACGTCTATCTGATCGTAGAGGTCGGTATGGCTGGCTCCGGGGATAATGAACAGCTCCTTGTTGTCTCCGGTCAACTTGCCGTACGCGGTTTCGCTGAAATAGCTGGAGTGCGCCTTCTCGCCGTGCACCAGCAGCACGGCGGATCGAATCTCACCGGCGTACTGCAAAATCGGCATATTCATAAACGACAGCGAGGACGTTGCATTCCAGCCGCCATTGGAGTTCAGGCTGCGGGGATGGTAGCCTCGCGGAGTCTTGTAGTAGGCGTAATAGTCCTTTACAAACTGCGGTGCGTCCTCCGGTAGTGGATCGACCACGCCGCCCGCCAGCGCGTAGCTGCCGTTTTTGTAGTCCTCGGTGCGCTGCGCGTTCAGTGCCTTTCGTTTTTCGAAGCGTGCCCGCTCAGAATCATCGGCGTCAAAATAGCCGTTGGCATTCACGCGGGTCATGTCGTACATGGTCATGGCCGCAGTAGCTTTGATACGGGTATCAATAGCTACGGCATTAATCGCCATGCCGCCCCAATCGCAGACGCCGATGATGCCGATGCGCTCCGGGTCAACGTTTTCCTGCACAGAGAGGAAATCCACCGCTGCGCAGAAGTCCTCGGTGTTGATGTCCGGCGAAGCTACATAGCGGGGCGTGCCGCTGCTCTCACCGGTATAGGACGGGTCGAAGGCAATTGCGAAAAAGCCCAGCTCCGCCATTTTCTGAGCGTACAGACCGGATGACTGCTCCTTCACCGCGCCAAACGGGCCGCTGACGGCGATGGCGGACAGTTTGCCTTCCGCGTTCTTCGGCACGTAGACATCGGCCGCCAGCGTGATGCCGTATCGGTTGTGGAAGGTCGCCTTGCTGTGCTCGACCTTGTCGCTTTTGGGGAACACCTTGTCCCATTCCTGCGTCAGATTCAACTGCTCCATGCTTAAGCCTGCCTGCTAGTCGCTTTAAGGTATGCGTCGTCGTCCACAGGCTCCAGCCACTCGCTAGAGCCATCCTCGCCCGGAACCTCCAACGCCAGATGGGAGAACCAGCTGTCGGGCGCGGCGCCGTGCCAGTGCTTCACCCCCGGGGCGATGTTGACCACGTCGCCGGGGCGCAGCTCCTGTGCCGGCTTTCCCCACTCCTGGTAGAACCCTCGACCGGCCACGCAGATGAGGATCTGCCCGCCGCTGCTTTTGGCGTGATGGACATGCCAGTTGTTGCGGCAGCCGGGCTCGAACGTCACGTTGAAGACGCCGACCTGCTCGGTGGAAAGGGGCGCGAGGTAGCTTTGCCCGATAAAGAACTTCGCGAAGGCGTCGTTGGGAGCACCGATGGGGAAAACCATCTCGCTTTGGTGCTGTGCCTTTGCGCCGGCGGCATCGTCGTCCGCCCAGACCTCCTTCGCCATGCGGAAGGCAGCCCACGCCTTGGGCCAGCCCGCGTAAAACGCCGCATGCGTAAGGATTTCCGCTATCTCCGCCCTGGTCACGCCGTTGTTCTTCGCGGACATCAGATGATATTGGAACGAAGAGTCCGTCAGCCCCTGCGACATCAGGGCCACCACCGTCACCACGCTGCGGTCGCGCAAGGAGAGCTCGCCCTCCCGGCTCCACACCTCGCCGAACAGCACGTCGTCGTTGAGCTGTGCGAATTTGGGAGCGAACTCCCCCAGGGTATCTCTGCCGGCCGTCTGCTTAATTGCCATAACCAACTATCTCCCGTCGATGGTTCTGAACGCAAATCAGTTTCCGCATTACGGAACACCCCTTGCACTCCCTGCTTAATTGACGAGAATGAAAGTAATACCTAAACCTGACTTTAGGTCAAGGATTGAATTCGAGATGTATCCGGAGGAGCCATGTACACAATCGGCCAGGTGTCGGAGATGTTCGGTTTGCCAACTTCAACGCTGCGATATTACGACAAGCAGGGATTGTTCCCGGGATTGGAGCGGACGTCCGGCATTCGCCAATTCAGCGATACACAACTCGAGGCGCTTCGGGTCATCGAATGCCTGAAGAAGGCGGGGATGGAGATCAAGGACATCCGGCTGTTCATGGAATGGTGCGCGGAGGGCCCATCAACATACCCCCAGCGCAAGGCCATGTTCGAGGACCGGAAGGCCCACATGGAGTCGGAGATCGCGAAGATGGACCGCGCGCTGGACATGCTGAAGTTCAAATGCTGGTTCTATGAGCGGCTGAACCAGGGCGACAACGAGGCTGAGCTGAAGGCCATGATTCCCGACGGCTTGCCGGAAGAGGTCAAAAAGGCCTACGAAAACGCCCACGCTCGATAGCGGCGTTTGATGCTCAGGGGGCTTTGGCGCGGAGCCGCATTTGGTTAGGAGTGCGAATGCCGTTTCTGCTCCTTGGGCTCTATCCGTGTTTGCTATATCGCCCACAAAGGAATCGCCTGCACCTTATCTGTTAGGGAGTATGGCTCAGGGGTCTGGCAAACGACATGCCCAAACCCCACTTCGTACCCCGACAGACCCTCGAGGCAACCGAAGTGCTTGATGGCGTCAATTCTGACTGTGGACGATGTCTTGATCTCGACGGGATGGAGAACATGCCCTTCTTGTATCACGAGGTCAATCTCGCGCTTCTTTGCGTCGCGATAGAACCAAACATCTCGAACGTTTCCGCCGGCGTTCATATAACTCTTGAGAACCTCCGACACCACGAAGGTCTCAAATACGTGCCCCGCGACAGCGCCAACTTGCAGCTGCTCGGGCGTGGTCCACCTAGTCAGGTGGCAAACAAGCCCCGTGTCCATAAAATATAGCTTCGGCGTCTTGGTGAGACTCTTGCCAATGTTTGGCCAAAAGGGCTCGATAATGCGAACGATATTTGATGCCTGTAGAACGGATAGCCAGGCCTTCACCGTCTTATGATCAACGTCAACGGCGTTGCCGATGTCCGAGGCATTGAAGAGCTGGCCAGACCTAGCCGCACATGCAACCATGAAGCTGTAGAACTTTACCTCGTTCTTAACGTTAATAAGGTCCCGCACATCGCGCTCTAGGTAAGCGGAAACGTAGTCTGAATAAAATGAATCCCAGTCAATAGTGCTGTCCCGCAGCTCCGGCATCGAACCGCGATGAATAATTTCCCAGATCGCTCAGCCCCCTTTTGCATCCCCTTGCGCATTTTCGCGGCCAACTCACAGGCAGAAATCTGACCAATTCCTTAGGAAGCAAACAGGCAGATAGAGGCACCTTGACGACTAAGATGACGAGCCTATGCTGACACAATCGGCAATACCGTTCATTTAGACGACTCATCTAGGCAGCTCACTGGGCAGTTCATCGCGATTTCTTTACGGTCGCCATACGTCCTGCAATTCTGAGGTTCATATCATAACAACCGTTCCATATGACGCTCGTCAAAAGGAGATAGATATGAAGCTTAAGCACGCGATTGTCACCGTCATGGGTACCGCTTTGATTATGGCACCGGCGGCGATGCCTGCAACGGCGCTCGCCGCACAGGCGGACGCCACCCCGGTGGCCGCCCAGGATGCGCAGAGCGGCTACAATGTCAAGGCGCAGAACGCGACCATCAACGCGAGCCAGCTCAAGGGCAACCTCATGCAGCTCAAGTGGCAGCTCAAGGATCTGATGCTCGTCGAGGCGACCTATAACGGCCGCGACATCAAGGACAGGGTCGACGTCGGCTTCGGCAACAGCGCAGGCGATCTCGAGAACAAGAAGCCCGGAACGTACACGGTTCAGTTCTTTGACGGCAACAAGATCGCCGAGGCCAAGCTGACCGTGACCGATTCCGCCAGCGAGGCGGCGCCCGCGCTCACCGCGGACACGGTGTCCTCCACGACGGGCGGTATACTGCTGACCGTCATGGGCCAAGGGATCACGAACGAACAGCATGCCCTGCCCGCCGGCTCCTTCTCCATCGCAGCGGCGCACAAGGGCACCGACGGCGCCTGGTACACCGACGTGACGGTTAACTCGTCCGCAATCGATAAGTACTACCGCCCGCTGGTGCCGCCCGTCGTCCTCGACAAGGTGGCGTGGGACCAGAGCGCCTCGAAGCTGACCGCGACGTTCAAGTGGGATGCCGCCGCACAGCGGTGGACGGTTACGGATCCTGCAAAGGTTACGTTTAAGGTCGCGATCACCAAGAACGGCGTCTTCGAGTTTGCCGAGTCCGCAACCCTTGCCCCCAGCAACGTCAAGGGCCTCAGCACGAACAAGCTCATCGCTCTCATCAAGGAGAAGCTCGTCAAGACCGCCGAGGTCAACGGTAGCTCCGTCGTGAACGACAGCAACTTCCACGTCATGCTGGGCACGCAGCTGACCGACATCCAGAACGGGAAGCCGGGCACCTACCAGATCGGCTTCATGTACGACGGCAACGGTTACAACAACGAACAGGTCGGCTCCGCCACCCTCGTGATCGCCCAGCCCAGCAAGCCCGGCACTACGACACCCGGCACCACAACCCCCGGCACCACAACCCCGAACACCGGCGATAAGACTGAAAAGGGCGATAAAGCCAACGGCGATAAGAACGGCTCACCTAAGAAAGCCAATGTCAAATCTTCCGGCAACAAGACCTCCCAGAAGTCCGGCAAGGACCTCCCCAAAACAGGCGACGCAGGTCTGGGCATCGCGGGCATCATCTCTGCTGCCGGCGCCTCCCTCGCAGCGCTGGGTATCTTCACCAAGCGCCGCGAACACCAACGCTAATCCCTCAATCATCCGGTAACGAATTCACAGCCGCCTTCCCTATGGGGAGGCGGCTTTTTACCCCTCCCGACGAACAAACCACGGCAGGTACCATAGATAATGAGGGGGACATACGGCCTAGTCCTGGACGCGGTGATAGACAATCGGGTCGTCGAACCCAAAGACGCGCCTACCGTTTACCTCCATGGTCTCAGTCACCTCTAGAGCATCGGCTGAGAATCGCTCAAAAAGATGGAACTTCATAACCGGCGTAAACATCGAGTCCGATCCGCCCTCCCACACGCCGTCGCGTTCACGATAGAGCGCGGGCACAAATTTTCCGGACTCCTTAAGCGAAGCATACTCTGCAGGAACCATGGTGTCATACGAGAGCGTGCGCTTGTCATTGCCTTCCGGCGCATCGTAGGAGGTCAGCAAAACACCTTCCGACTCCTCGGTGAAGAGAAACAAATGGGGTGACGAGGATTTTTTCCCATCGGTCTCGTAATAGCTCTCTTCGATCATGAATACGCCGGGGAAATCTGCCGGTAGGCCTAAAATCTTATCGTTGCATGCGGTGTTGACATGGCGGGCGAAAGGAAACACTTCCCCAGCCGCCTTCTTCGCCTCAAACTGTTCGCGGTTGTCGAAGCGTCCCAACAGTAGGCTCATAAAACTGTCCAGCGTTGACGTTGCCATAGCTATCTCCTTAATCGACGCCATCATCGTTTTGCACTGATACCCATGGGTGCGACGAGGCCGAAGCCACCCCTCCATCCACACGGTTTCTTCAAATGCCGCATATTACACAGTTCGCATACCGCCCACACCGCACACCGATTGGGCCGATAAACCGTTTGCGTGAGGAAACGGAGCCTACGAGATGCCGGAGTACACAAACACGCTTCTGATGCGCGCCAATCTAAACTGGCGGGCATTCCCGCGTTGTGCGTGACGCCGTGGACTCCAAGTGTAGAATGAAACGAGTTGACGGCTCGAGCGTCGATTGAATAGACCTGGTAAATGACATGTCTTTGTTGTCCGTCATGCGGAGAAGGGACGGCAGTTATGCAATGTGGCAGACGAACGAACGGGTATGTCGCACTATTCGTCTTCGCAGCGCTGGTGGGCCTCCTGGGCCAGACGGTCGTTCCGTGGTTGTCCGACCAACTGAACTCGCCCCATCTAGGATTCAGGTTCCTGGTCTCCGACATCGACATCTATCCATTCGTGGTAGTTGCGCTCATAACATTCGGGAACACGGAGCCCAAAAGGGCGTTCTGGAGGGTTCTGGTCTTCTTTTCCGGCCTGTGCCTGGGCTATTACGGGTACACGGCCGCCCTTGCCGCCTATAGCGCACTTGAGTCCGGGAGCGCGGGCTATCTTGCGAACGTCTCATCCAGCGCAAAGGACGCGCTCGAGTACATGGCCGTCGCGCTGTGCGCGGGCGCATGGGGGTTCGCCATGCAGAGGAGCGCGCGCAGGCGCCTCCTGTACGCGGCGATGCTGGTTCCGTTCATAGTGATTACCATGGCGTGCACGTACTCGAACCTCGTCGCCGAGCCTCCCCAGTTGCTCATGGCCGCCGTGGACGTCCTCTGCCTGGCGGGGATCTTCCTGTGTTTGCCACGCAAGGCGACCTCTGGGTAAGGCGCGGCGTCGTCACGGCTCTCGACGGTCATGGCATCAGAGGTGGATTTTACGATTCACCATGATTGCTTTAAGGTATTCCTCATCGTCCACAGGCTCCAACCACTCGTTGGAGGTCTTCTCGCCCGGAACCTCCAGCGCGAGATGGGTTGAGCCCCGGCGACTTGAATCAGCGGTCGTACCGAGGCTAACTGTTTACATTGTAACATGCCATTCGATTTAATGGAGTCTCTACTGGCATCTGCAATCAGCTACCAATCAAGGCGTGCTTTCTCGACATGACACATAAAGCACGCAACAAAACGAGAGTGATGCCATGACAACCCTACTCGTCAAGAGCCGCCTTAAACCAACTCGTAACGCTCGTAGGATGTGTGATAGCCGTCCCAACCACCACGGCCCAGGCGCCAGCGTCGAGGGCAGCGCGGGCATCTTGCGGCGTATGCACATGTCCCTCGCAGATGATGGGCAAATCTGGAAACTCCTCGACGGCCTGGCGCAATAACGGTAGATCGGGTCCTTCGTTCAATGATGTCTCAATCGCAGGTTTATTGTGCGACAGCGTGGTGGAAACCAAGTCGAAGCCCAACTCGTACGCATGGCGAATGTCCTCGATAGTCATGCAATCGGCCATGAGCAACACCCCCTCTTCCTGAAGTGGGTGCACCGTATCCTCGAGCAACTTACCGTCGGGACGATGACGGTCGGTCGCGTCGATGGCCACGATATCGGCACCTGCGGCGACGCAGGCGCGGGCATGGCGCAGCGTCGGCGTGATATAGACACCCTCATGCCCGTCCTTCCACAGGCCGATGACTGGCACCTCGACACGGCCTTTGATGGCAGCAATATCGGAAAGCCCCTGACAGCGGATAGCCGCTGCGCCCCCCAACTCGCAGGCACGCGACATCTGCGCCATCGTTTCGGGCGTGCGCAGCGGCTCGCCGGGATAAGCCTGAACGCTCACGATGAGACTTGCCTTTAGGGATTTAATCAGTGGGTGCACGGACATGGTAATCCTCCATCTAGGATGATTGTCTATTGGAGATGACGTGGATCTTCAAAATAGAATCGAGTGCGAACTCGTGATCGGGATCGCGATGCAGCAGTAGACCGCCGATCACGTAATCGAGTACAAACAGCACGATAGTGAACGGGCCGAGGACGACTTTCATTATGCACTCCTGGAAAAACATCTGAGAAGGTGTGCGGGCTCGACGGTCCCACCGGATAACTCTGAGGCGCAACAGGTGTTCTCCCACGCTCGCCCCAGTTTTCCATGGGACATAGATCGTTATCTGCAATACGAACAGAATCGCGCACAGAAGCATCAAGCTGCCCTGCGAGGAGGTGGACGTATCGAGGTAGAAAATGTACGCGCATGCGTAGAAAATACTAACGACCCCTGCGCTCACTACATAATCGACCAATAAGGACACAAGTCGGCGTGCGAAGAAAACACTTCCTCCGTCACTGCGGGCGGCAGGCTGCTGGACCCTCTGCGCAGGCTCACTCGGGCGACGTTTTGCCTTGTTGGCAGACATTTATGCCCTTTCTATCGCGATGGCTGCAGCGCATCGCATCAACGATGTTCGCCATGCGATGCGGATGCAGCCGCTCATTTTACTCGTCTATACCGAGTTCCTCGAGGACGGCGGTCTTGTACAAGATCGCCTTTGCACCAAAGACAGCCTGGATGCCGCCATCGACATCCAAAACTCCAGCAGCGCCAAGCTTTTTGAATGCATCGTGATCGACCTTGGCGGGATCTTTCACCCCAACGCGCAAGCGGGTAATGCACGCATCCACATCCTCGATATTCTCGGGACCGCCCAGTGCCTCGACGATCACTTTCGCATCATCGGCAAGGTCGCCTTTGGCAGGAGCCTTCGGCTCTTCAATCGTCGCTGCCTCCTCATCGCGACCGGGTGTCTTGATATCGAATTTGGTAATCAGGAAGCGGAAGGATAGGTAATACAGAGCGAACCACGCAACACCGACCGGGATCTCGAGTAGCCAGTTTGTCTTGGCGTTTCCCTGCATGATGCCAAAGAGGAAGAAATCTATGAAGCCGCCAGAGAACGTATTACCGATTCTGATGTTCAAGATATCGGCGACAAGAAACGATATGCCGTCAAAAAACGAATGCAGCACATACAAAGGTGGGCAAACGAAGAGGAACATATACTCGAGAGGTTCGGTGATGCCGGTCAGAAACGACGTCAGGGCAACACCCAGAAAAAGGCCGGCATATTTCTCGCGGCGCTCCTTGGGCACACAGTGGTACATGGCCAGTGCGGCGGCGGGCAGACCGAACATCATGGTCGCGAAGCGCCCCGCGAAAAAGCGCGTCCCCTCGGTAAACAGGCCGGTATGATTCGGGTCGGCAAGCTGGGCGAAGAAGATGTTCTGGGCACCAACCACGGAGTGGCCGGCAACGACAGCGGTGCCGCCCAGCTCCGTGTACCAGAACATGGGATAGATCATGTGGTGCAAGCCGATGGCCCCACACAGGCGCATGAGGAAGCCATAGAAGAACGTACCGAAGACACCGGCAGCAGAGATGACCTCTCCCGCATGAACGAGCAGCTGCTGAAACGGCGGCCAGACGATATAGAACAGGGATCCGACAAAGATCGCTGCCAGGCTCGTGACGATAGGCACGAAACGCGAGCCGCCAAAGAAGCCCAGGACCTGCGGAAGCTGGATGTTCTGGTAGCGGTTGTGCAAGGTAACGGCCACGAGGCCAATGACGAGGGCGCCGATGACGCCGGTATCGATCGCCGCACCGTCAGGGTTAAAAATCGAGAGCAGCGTGGACGAGGTCGCCGTCATGACCAGGTATCCCACGATGCCCGCGAGCGCCGCCACACCCTTGTCGCGACGGGCAAGACCAATGCAAAGTCCGATGCACAGCAGCATGGGAAGGTTGGCGAACACCACGTTTCCCGCCGCGCTCATGACCTTGAAGGCCGCCTGTAGCCAAGGTACGTTCAACAGGGGGTATGCGGCAATGGTTGCGGAGCTGCTAAATGCGCCGCCGATTCCCAGCAGCAAGCCCGCTGCCGGCAGAATAGCAATCGGCAGCATAAATGCCTTGCCGATCTTTTGCAGTTGCTTAAACACGTGTCTCCTCTTTCTCGTGAATCTCTAACCGTGAACGCAGACTGTGACCCTACACATCCCCTCCTCTCCCGGCGTGCTGGCGTGGGCTGCCGTGCACCACGCGCTCGATATGCAAGGCAAGGTACAGACACTCGTCCTCGGGAACAGGGCAGCCATAGGACCGCGCCGTACGCGATGCAATCTCCTTGGCGCACTCGTAGGCATCGGGGTACTGTTGCATCACCGTGATTTGCAACTGGCGGTCACGGGACTCGGTGGCGGCATCGGACATATCGGACATGACAACACGCTGAGCGAAGAACTTAAGATGGACCATAAAACGGTAATAGGCAATTGTTGCCTCGTCCAAATCAATATCGAAGTACTCTTTAACGATATCGAGCGCGCCGCGTATGATCTTGGCCATCGTCGTCGCCGTCTGTATGCCCATACCACCCATCTCGGCGTTGACGAGGTGCATGGCGATGAATCCTGCCTCCTCCTGCGGAAGCGTGACGTGGAAGGTGCGGTCGATAAAGGAGATGGCGGTCTGGGCACATTCGAACTCATCGGGGTACACCATACCGATCTCATAGTTCAGGCGGTTATCGAGGGCCTGCCCCGCAAGGGCTCGCTTGACAGCAAAGTGAATATGATCCGTCAGTGCAAGATAGACCCCGTCATCGAGATTCCTGCCGAGACGCAGTTTGGCATGCTCGACAATCGCCCGCGTCGCCTCGAAGTACTCTTCGGGAATAGATGACACCAGTTGGCCCAGCTTGCCGGACAGCTCGGCGACGTGCTGGGTAAACAGGCGCTCTACGCTATCCTCGTCAATGAGGTCTCCGCGCTTGCGACCAAACGCAATCCCGCGCCCCATGGCAATGCAGTCGCTACCGCGAGCATCAACCACAACAGCAATATTGTTGTTGAGTACCTTTGCGACCTGCAACATACCCATACAATCCTTCGAACGTCCCGTCCAGAAAAAAGCGACACCGAAAGCGGCCAGCGGCCAACTTTCGGTGTCGCCTGTCATACAGTCACGATCCTCATCAAGTTTTTGACATGATACGTGCCGCATGTGACCCTGTCAACTCCAAACCGGGGGTGTGGGAGCAACGCCTCGCTGCCTCGCTGGCCATATCGAAAGACCTCGATGACTGACTACCGCCTCGAACAAGTTGCGGATTACCTCTGCACCATCGAACTCGCCTTAGTAAAGTACGAGGCCAAGGAGGATGGCGAGACGTACAACAAGTTCTTCGGCGGCTTCGGCACTTTCGAAAAGAACTGGCTCAAGCAAGCCCGCCGAAAGCAGATATAGCCGGTCCCGAAGCCTCGCAAGAAACGGTCACCTCTCCTCCGGCGAGAAGACAGACCGTCAGCAGGAACCCTAGGCGACGCGTCTCGAGCAGCTAACGTCGAAGCGGAAGCAAGAACATCGCAGGCACCAATCTCCAGCACCGCTTGCTTGGATGGACCAGCAGTCAAGATGAACCGCAGGCATCATGGCGAGTCGATACTGCCCGCATGCCCCCTTCGGAATAAGCGCCGAGCAGCTCCCGGGCATGGGCGAGATAACCCCCAGCATCATCACGCTCCCGTTCTGGAGCATGACCACAAAGCTGCCGGATGCGAACCTGCTGAGCGTAAACATCTCAGGCGGCTCGGCTCCGCTGCAGCTTGGAAGCAAAGGAATCTGGCCACCACTCAAATAAGATCACCGCCATCTTGCATAAACGACGCCATATTAAGGTGCCTGACACCGTCCCTCTCCTGCAATAGAGGATCAAGCGTGAACAAGTAGCGCGGATACCCATCCCTGATGTGACCGAACGGCCTGTACTCGCGCTCCTCGACGCCTCTGTCGGCAATCGACATAGAGACCTGGATGTAGGCGTAAGCATTGCGCCTACGAGCGATGAAGTCACACTCGAGCTTCCCGATACGGCCCACAGAAAGCTCGTACCCGCGCGATGCAAGATAGAGGTAGAGCACGTTCTCCAACGCCGGCCCGTAGTTAATCCTCGCATCCGTGTTCATGGCGAAATAGAAACCGGGATCCGCCAGGTAGTATTTCTCTTCGCGGATAAGCGATCGCCGAGACCTGAGATCGAACCTCGAGCAGCGATAAAGTATCTTCGCGTCAACAAGAATCTGGATATACCGATTGAGCGTTTCGCGCTTGATGGGAATCTTCTCGACATCATTGAAGTACGCAAGGAGGTTCTTCAGGTTCGTCGGCGCACCAAAGTTGTTGATGAGATACGTCTGGACGGCATCGAAAACCGAGACATTCTTGATCTTGTTCGAATGTTTGACGTCCTTTTCAAAGATCTCATGAATAACACTTTTGATATAGGTGCGCTTTTCATCCTCGCCCTCATACTCCAGCGCTTTGGGAAAGCCTCCAAGGGTCAGGTACTCGGTAAACTCTCCCACGAGAAGGTCATTGACGGGCTTGCCGAGAAAACGCTTCATATCGATATATTCCGCAAAATCGAGTGGGAACACCTCGAACTCGATATAGCGACCCGTCAGCTTTGTAACAAGCTGCCCAGAAAGCAGATATGAATTCGAACCGGTAATGAAGATGGACCAACCGCCATCTGTCCGGTAGCCGTTGATGAGCAGCTCGAATTCCTCTACGTTCTGAATCTCATCGATGAAAAGGTACTTCGTCCCCTCAGTGTCTGCGGGGGTCGACATGTCAATAAGGTTTTCGAGCTCATCGGTCGTCTTGACCTTCCTGTTCTCCCGTGAGTCGAGGTCGATATAGATAATGTGATCCTCCGCCACACCGGATTCCACAAGCTCGTCAGCGATCGATTGCATGAGACAGGATTTGCCGCACCTGCGAACACCGGTGATCACCTTGATCATCCCGTCATCGTGGTAGAAACCACGCATTCGCTTCAGATACTTTTCACGTCGGTATATACGCAAGATGAACCCCTTTCCTCAGCGTCCATTTTATCGGTTATGGGGGTGATTTTTTACGTTTTATAAAAAAACGTACCGATAACTAATTCCCACTCAGTTTCGAAAATCGAATGGTTTTGAAGTTTCGAAAGCGGCGGAGCAACATGCATAAGGGCATGTTGGGATCCGCACCAGTAAAACGGGAGTTGGCTCACGCGAGAAGGCGCCGCCCCGTCGCCTCGAGGCGTGCGACAGGCAGATTAGGTTTGGGGAGTAGAACGGCCCTTGCGCGAGGCGTGAATTGTAATCGATAAAGCCGAGCTTTGATAACATGCGGTTTATCTCGTCGAACGCTGAGTCAACAGGGGCTTGCGCTCCGTCGGCCGACTTGGCGACGCCCATGTCCATGATGCCGGGCACAAGCGTGAATGCGCCACGTGGAGGTGAAGGGGCCACCCGATAGTTTGATGGTAAGCGAGCACCAGAGGTCAAGGTAGTCCTCGCCTTCCGGGTTTGTGAGGTCGAGGGCGAGCGCCCCTCCCTCGGTCGCGTACAGCGGCGGCAGGCACTCGGCCAGCTCCTCGGTCATAAGCGCTTACATGTCCGTCTCCCCTCCGGGCCACGTCGGACCCCTAGAATCTTCGCCCCGCGGGCAAAGCTTCGGCGCGCCCCATGGCATCTCGGCTTTGCCCCCTGCAATGCCGCACAGCGGAGACACCACCTGAGACGGATGTCGATGCATTGAACCCAAGACCGGGCGCTGCGGCGGGAAGCCTCTCGCGCGGACAATCTGCTCGATCTTGCCGCACCCGTCTCATAAAAGTTCGACAAACGTCTAATAGTACGACATCCGTCGAACAGTCGGGGGTACATACCACTGCAGAAGGCCCACGGAACGGGGGGCGAGATTGTCGGCGACGGGTTCAAGGCCCTCCCCGGCCCCACGCGCCGCCGGGGAGGGCGTCGGGAGGGAGGCCGTAATGGGTGAGAAGGGCGAGCGGCCGGAGCGGGCGTTCCCCGGCAGGACAGACCCGTGGTTCATAGCGGCCATGGTGATTGTGGCGGGCGGTTTATCCACGGCGTGTATCGCGTGTTTCCTGAGCTCGAGTCCCACGCTCCCATGGGGCTGGCTCGCGCTGCTGCCCGTCCCGGCCCTCGTGGCCCTAGCCGCACTGCCCGTCCGCAGCAACCGCCTCGAGCTCTACGGTGACTGCCTCGTCGTCGTGTACGCTGGGACGCGTTCGGTGATACCCTACGCCCACGTGCGGGGCGTCCGGCGCACCAGGACGCTCTGGGCGGGGACGGCCAACTCGCTCGACCGCGTCTACATCGAGGCGCCCTACGACGGCGACGCCATCGTCTCGGTCAGAGACAACGATGCCCTCGTGGCGGAGCTGGGGCGCAGGTGCGGCCTTGGGCCCGGGGCCTGACGCCCCGAAAGGAGGAGAGGATGGACGTCCCGCACTGGCCCTACTGGAGGAAGAACTCCCTCGGCGGCACGCAGATCTGGTACGCGAACTGGGGCGACTGCCCCTTCGACACTCCCGACATGGGCGAGAAGGACGAGGAGGCCGTGCGCGAGCCCAAGAGGCTGACCAAGAGGTACGACTCCGACAGGAAGGGCACGTAGCGCGACCCGCACGGCTTAGGACGCGACCGACCCGTTGCAGCGCCTGACGGCGAGGAGGATGACCAGCGCCGGGAGCGCTATGCCCACGGTGCCGATGGCCGCCTGGGCACCGCCGGCGGCGTCGCCCGCGAAGACGGCGAGGCAGGCCGAGGCGGCGAACGGGGCGCCGACCCGCACACGAGGGAGAGCCTCCTCTCACGCTCCGGTGTGAGGTTGCGCCGGTGGACGGCCTTGAGCGGGGAGCAGGTCCTCCTCACGATCATCTTCGCCCCGCGAGGAGGGACATGACGCTCGCCAGCGCGAGCACGGGCGGTGCGGGTCGCTCCCGCTGTAACCCATTTCCCCTCCGTGTCGCCCTGCGCCAGCTGACCTTGAACGCTATCCTTAATCGTTCTGATTATAGACGTCATCGCACGGCATCACGACGCACCAAGTGGCAGGGCACCGCCAGCCCTACGCCCTCTTCCGAATCGCGGCGAGGGCGACGGCAAGCTCGGCCGCGGCGGTGACCGCGGCGAAGAGCGCCTGCGCGGGAAGCTGCGAAGCGGTCCCTATGCCGCAGGCGACCGCCAGGGCTCCCATGTGCGTCGGGACGGGCGCCCCCGACATCTGGGAGACGAGGCCGGCTACCGCGAGGACGATCACCGCCGTCGCAGCGACGGGCCCAATGCCGAGCAGGGCGAACGCGGCCACGGCGAGGCACGCGAGGCTCGCCGCGATGAGCGCCGCGAGCGCGAGGCGCGGAGCGAGCGCCTCCGCGAC
>ERZ1031746.15-NODE-15-length-109344-cov-20.273522_pt1 | contig 109344 bp, 89 predicted proteins | sample MGYA00518171_ERZ1031746 | MGnify/ENA primary metagenome ERZ1031746 (study PRJEB33719, sample SAMN04261238) | wastewater metagenome | biome: rural village; feature: human; material: feces | host: Homo sapiens | place: El Salvador | collected 2013-01-07 ...
TATTGCCGGCGGGCGCCGTTGTCTTGAAGACGAAATGATCCGTTTTCCTCCGTCGCCAAGGGATCATTACAGTGAGTCGATAAAGCGCTGTTGGGCGGCGCGGCCGGCTTCGTCCCACTTAAAGACGCCGGCGTTGTCGAGCACGTGGCCAAACACCACGCCGACCTCCTCGTGCAGGATATCGATGGCGTTATCGGCCGTAAGCTCATCGGCGCGGCGGGCAAAGACGTCCTCGGCCCAGGCAGCGTGGCTGCGGCAAAGGTCGTCGCCCTCGAGCGCAGCGGCGAGATCGTAGCTGGCATCGGCCTTGGCCGCCAGCAGATGCTCTCGAACAGCGCCGAGCTCTGGAACCAAGCGCGGCGGTAGAATGGCCAGGCCCATGACCTCGATCAGGCCGATGTTCTCCTTCTTAATGTGGTGGTACTCGGCATGCGGGTGGAAAACGCCCAGCGGGTGCTCGTCGGTCGTGATATTGCAGCGAAGCGCCAGATAGGCCTCGTAAATCTCGCCGCCGGCGTTGCCGCGGGAGTCCACGCGGCGAATGACGGGCGTCACGGTGTTGTGGGCCACACCGTCGGCCGTGTGCGCGATAACACCCACGGCCTCGTCGGTCCATTCGCGCCAAGCGAGGATAATCTTCTCGGCGGCGTCGAGCAACTGAGCGCGGTCGTGCGAGCGCAGTCGCAGCACCGAAAGTGGCCACTGCAACACGGTACCGCTGACCTGGTCAAAGCCGGGCACGCTAAACTGCGAGACCTCGGCGGCATGCATCATGGGGAACTCGTGCGCGCCACCCTGGAAGTGGTCATGCGACAGAATCGAGCCGCCCACGATGGGCAGGTCGGCGTTAGAGCCGATAAAGTAGTGCGGGAACAGGTCCACAAAATCGAGCAGGCACGTCAGCCCCTTACGGTCGACGTGCATCGGGCGATGCTCGGAGCTCATGGCAATGCAGTGCTCGTTAAAGTACGCGTACGGGCTGTACTGGAAGCCCCAGCGCTCGTCGTTGAGTTCAATGGGGATAATGCGCAGGTTCTGCCGAGCGGGATGAGCGCCGCCGTCTGCCGCGGCGGAGCGTCCAGGATAGCCCTCGTTCTCGATGCACAGCTGACAGGCGGGATACTTCTCGCCCGTGTTTTTGGCGGCACCGGCTGCGGCAATATCGCGCGGGTCCTTTTCGGGCTTTGACAGGTTGATAGTGATCTCTAGGTCACCCCAGTTGGTGGAAGTGCTCCATTTGATGTTGCGCGCGATGGCGGCACGGCGCACGTAGCCGGCGTCGCAGCACAGACCGTAGAACCAGTCGGTCGCGGCGCGGGGCTCGTTGACGCCCATGCGGCCGTTGAACTCCTCGTTTACAACAGAGGGCCTTGGCATGAGCACACCCATAATGCGCATGGCGATCCGGTCGCGGCCCGATGCCGTGTCCTCGGCGGCACCGTTGGCAACGGCGGCTTCGGAAAGCACGGCGAGCGTGCCCTCCAGATCAAAGTCGGGGAGGGTGTCGGGGTGCACAAGCGAAATCTTCTCGGTCTTGAGTGCCCAAGTCATGTCGAGCGCGGGACCCGTGGCGCCGATGCACTCCAGAATGGTGTTGTAGGCCCAGATGCGGTCGTCCTGTCCGATCATCGACCGGTGGATGGCATATTCGATGAGGCCCTGCGCGGCCTCGCGCACGTCGGTCATTACAGCCATGCCGCGTAAGCCCCCTTGTCAGAGATAGCGTAATGACGGGCAGAGCCTTCGCCCAGCCAGCCGTTCATCTTGGCGATAAAGGTGTCGACTAGGTCGAGCGGCACGAAGGCCTGGATGGTGCCGCCAAAGCCGCCGCCGTGGATACGGACGGCGCCGCGGCCGTCGAGCACGTGCTCGGCCAGTGCCAAGGCATACATCGAGGGCTGCTCGGAGCCCAGCTTGGCAACGACATTCTGCAGGTACATGGCAGAGCTGGCGCCGGACTCGCGCGTGAGGACCAGGAACTGGTCGATGTCGCCGGCGTTGAGTGCTGCCCAGCGCTTGTCGACCAGGCCGTTCTCGTACCAGTAGTGAACGGCGCGCAGGCAGGCACGGTCACCCAGCTTGGCACGCAGCTCGGGGAGTTTGGCGTCAAAGTCCGCCACGTTTACCTCGCAAAGGCGTGCCTTGCCAAACTCGGCGGCGACGTCCTGCATCTCGCGCGGTACGGCGGCGTAGTCATCGGTGGCGGCCACGTGGTCGGCACCGACCTTAACAAGCACGAGCGCATAGCCGTGATCCTCAAAGTTGAGCTCGAGCTTCTGGGTTTTGGGCTGAGCCTGGTCCTCAAAGTCCATGTAGGCAAGGCCGCCCAGGCACACGGCGGCCTGGTCCATCAGACCACAGGGCTTGCCGTAATAGTTGTTCTCGGTGCGCTGGCTCATCTGGGCGAGCGCGACGGGCTCAATGGCGGGCGCGCCCCAAAGCGTCTCCATGGCGCGACCGTACGCGGCCTCGACGGCAGCGGAGCTTGAAAGGCCGCCACCCGAGGGGACGGAGCAGGTAAAGGCGAAGTCGAAGCCATGGGGCTCAACGCCCAGCGCTGCGATCTCGTGGGCCATACCGCGCACGAGGCTCGCGGACGTGCCCTTTTCGGGCTCCTGAACATCTAGCGTGTCGAGCGTAATCTCGAAGGTGGGATAGCCCTCGTCGGCAACACGGACCTTGTTGGTGTCGGTTGCCACGGCGATGCCGTCGACGGCGACATCGAGCGAGCCGGCGATAACATGGCCGCCCTCGTGATCGGTGTGATTGCCGCTGATCTCGGAACGGCCGGGCGCGTGTACATAGAGCACCTGGCGGTCGCCGATGGGGCCAAACTCCTCCTCAAACAGCTTGGTGAGCGTGGCAAGTGTCTTCTCGTCGGGGGTAGTCATGGAGTCTTCCTTTCTTGTTTATCCCGCGTGAGCTGGGGTTGCTGCGTTAAGTGAAAGGGAATTTAAAGATACGGGGGAGTAGACGGGAGTCAAATCGCTGCTCCCCCGCACTTCGAAGAGAGTGGGTTAACGGACGGTTGAGAATCGATAAACGATTGTCGTGCTAAACGGGCGGTCAGGTGAGCAGACAGGGTGTGTCCAATCTGCGTGATGGTTGTTGTCGGGCCAAAACTCGGGCTCAAATGCAACGCCGTCGCGCGGTTTGTAGTCGGCCCCGTTTTTGGCGTTTGTATCGTCGAGCCAGTTGCCGGTGTACAGGTGCGCGCCGGGCGCAGTGACGAAGATGTCGAGTGTACGGCCCGAACTTAAATCCTGAAGGCACAGGGCGTGACGTGGACCGGCATCGGGGGCGAAGCCATCAAGGCAGAAGCAATGGTCAAAACCGTGTGCGATCTTGAGTTGTTCATCGTTTGCATCGATGTCGCGACCGAGTTCTTTGGGTACGCGGAAATCGAACGGGGTGCCCGCTACCGGGCGAACCTCGCCAGAAGAGACGTTATCCTCGCGCTGGGGGAGAAACGCCTCGGCATCGATCATCGCAACTTGGTCCAGAATCGTGCCGGAATCGTGCCCGGCAAGATTGAAGTAGCTGTGATTGGTCATGTTGACAAACGTGTCGGCATCGGTGACGCAATGTTGCGTGCAGGTGAGCTCGGCGGCACCGGTCGGACCGGCTTGCAGGGAATAGGTCACGGTAAAGCAGCGGTTGCCCGGAAGCCCCAGTTCGCCATCGCGCAGCTTGCAAGTAAAGCTCACCGTGTTGGTGATCTCGTCGACATTGGCATCCCACACACGCTTGTGGAGGCCGTGTTCAAGGTCGGTGTGAAGATTGTTGGTCTTTTTGGGACCGTCGTTGCGGGTCATCTGATAGACCGTGCCGTCAATCTCGACCTGCCCATTATCCGTGCGGTTGGCCGAAGGCCCGATGGTTCCGCCGTAGCACGCCGGATTGTCAAAGTAGCCATCCAGATGGTCGAAACCAAGCACGATGTCTGCCACGTTGCCCAAGGCATCGGGAACCTCGATGCCGAGGATCGTCGCGCCATAGTCCATGACGCGCACGTGAGCGCCTGCGCAGACAAGGTCATATACCGTTACTGGCGCGCCGTCGGGGGCGGCGCCGAACAGAGTTGTATTGATCATGAGCGTCCTTTCGAGTACGACGCCATCGCTTGCGCGGCACGGAGCGCAAACACCATGGTATCGAAGTGCTTATCCCTTATGTTAACGTACTCATACGCGAGTGCCATGGACTTCTTCGGATTCCTGCAATCGGTCGAAAATGAGCCGTGAACGGTATTCAGGGAGCGTTATTGTCACCGTTATAACCGCTGATGGGTATAGTGGAGTACGTTAACATTACCGAAAGATAACAAGCCCTCCCAGCGCGACCTGCATTTTCGTTGAGGAGGGGCATTTGGTTTCTCGATTTGGTTTCTCGTGCAGAATCGAAGGTGATTTTGTGGCAAGGCGCCCTTCCAACGATACGGCTTCGCGGCCGGTCTCCATGGCCGATGTTGCCCGTGCTGCCGGCGTTTCGCAGCAGACGGTTTCGCGCGTTGCCAACGGACTGCCCAATGTCAACGAACAGACGCGTCAGCGCGTGCAGGCGGCCATGAGGGATCTCGGTTTCCGTCCGAGTTATGCTGGTCGTTCGCTGCGCGATGGTCGTTACTATTCGGTCGGCTTGTGCGTTAACGACGTTACCAAGTTCGGCAATCTTACGATGATCGATGGCATTGCAAGTGCTGCCCGCGAGCGCGGGTGCGCCATCACGCTGGTCGAGATGTCCAAGACCGAGGAGTTTTCGCTTGCCGAAGCCACTCGTCGCATGGCTGCACTTCCGGTGGACGGCATCATTATCGGCATGAGCCGCTTGGCTCCCGACTTTGAGACCTTTGAGCCTCTGCCGGGCATTGGCACGGTCATCGTTACCATGTATGCGCATCCGCGTGTGGCCACGGTCGACTCTGACCACTATGGCTGCTCACTGCTGCTTATGAACCACCTGTTTGAGCTGGGCCATGAGCAGATTCGCTTTATCGGCGGTCCGTCTTTTTCGGTGGATGAACGGTTTCGCCGGGCGGGTTGGAAAGACGCACTCGAGCGTAAACGTATCAAACCGGTGAAGCCGCTCGAGGGCGACTGGTCTGCCAACAGCGGTTATGAGGCCGGCAGGTATCTGGCGGAGCACGACCGTACTATGACGGCGATTTATGCGGCGAATGATCAGATGGCAAACGGTGCAATTGCCGCGCTTCGTGATAGCGGCTTACGCGTGCCCGAGGACGTGAGCGTGGTGGGCGTCGATGATTCGCTTGACGACTTTGTCGCGCACAACGAGCTCACAACCGTACGATTCGATCTACATCAGCGTGGGCGCGAGGTGGTTGAGCATGCAGTCCCCAAAACGGGGATGTTGGACAAAGCCGCCGCCATTCGTATTCCGGGCCAGCTCATCGTTCGACATACCACGGCGGCTCCGCGCGCATAGTTTTGGCGGGTCGAGAGTGGTATATTCCGCACCAATAACAAACGGTAAGGATACTGCCAAATAGCTGCTGGCATGTGACCGAGTGCTATGATAAACGGGTTCTTTTGTCTATCTAGCTATCTAGGAGGCTTTGCCTGATGGAGATCACCAAGGATATCCGCTACATCGGCGTCGACGATCACGACAGCGATCTGTTCGAGGGTCAGTACGACGTGTCCAAGAACGGCATGGCATACAACAGCTACGTCATCTTGGGCGAGAAAATCGCCGTCGCAGATTCGGTCGATGGCGATTTTGTTGATGAGTGGCTCGGCAATCTCGAATCTGTGCTGGACGGTCGCACGCCCGACTACTTGGTCATCCATCACATGGAGCCCGATCACTCCGCTGGTATCGCCGCCTTTATGGAGCGCTATCCCCAAGCACAGATTGTGGCAAGCATGGGCGCCTTTTGTATGATGCTCAACTACTTTGGCACCGACTACCCCGAGCGCAAGATGGTCGTCAAAGAGGGCGATATTTTGGATCTGGGTGGCCACGCCCTAACGTTTGTCGGTGCCCCCAATGTGCACTGGCCCGAGGTGATCTTCTCCTACGAGACCACCGACAAGGTGCTCTTTAGTGCCGACGGCTTTGGCAAGTTTGGTGCCAACGATATCGAGGACCCCGAGGGTTGGGCCTGCGAGGCGCGTCGTTACTACTTTGGTATCGTCGGTAAATTCGGCAAGTTTGTGCAGGCTGTGCTCAAAAAAACCGCCGATCTGGATATTCAGATTATCTGCCCGCTCCACGGTCCCGTGCTCACCGAGAACCTGGGCTACTATATCGACGCCTACAACACCTGGTCGAGCTATCAGCCCGAGGACGAGGGCGTCACGATTGCCTATGCGAGTGTGTACGGCCATCTGAAGACTGCCGTCAAAGAGCTTGCGTCCGCGCTCGAGGCTCGCGGCCAGAAGGTTTCCATTTTTGACCTGGCTCGCGATGACATGTCCGAGGCCGTTGAGGATGCGTTCCGCTATGACCGCCTGGTGCTCGCCTCCGTTACCTATCAGGGTGAGATCTTCCCGTTCATGAGCACCTTTATCCACACGCTTGCCGAGCACGCCTATCAGAACCGTACGGTAGCGCTTGTCGAGGCCGGCTCTTGGGCGCCCGCCGCTGCCAAGGTTATGGCCAAGGAGCTCGAGGGCATGAAGGACATTACCCTGACGCAAAACAAGGTGACCGTCCTGGGCTCGCTCAACGACGTTTCGCGTGCTCAGATCGAGGCCCTCGCCGACGAGCTTTCCAAATAGCGACACGTTCGCTTTCGTCGCGATACACCACTACAACCACCACAAGGGGGACAGGCACCTTTGTGGTGGTTTTTGTTTAAGGGCAGATGCCGATGATAAAACGCTTGACCGTGTCGTTACCTGCGGTGACGGCACGGTATTTATTTGTAAAGCACCCTGCTTTACCTTGAATTTTTCAATCTCTCACATACCGTTCGCGTGGCTGTTTCGACCGTTCGGCGTCTTCGATAAAACTCTGGGTAGTCTTTATTCCACAGGCTGTTAACGTACTCAGTAACGACTCGTCCTTGCTGTTGCGCTATGGCAGGGAGCAAGAGCCCGCCGTGGGGCGAAGGATGTTAGCGCAAACATCTAACATCCCCCGGCGCTCGTATTTGGTAGTCAAAGCGCATTAAGGTATGCGCTAAGAAAGGGGAATTCCTCATGGCACTTTCTCGTCGTCAATTCCTTCAGGCTTGCGGACTCGGCGTGATGAGCGTCGCTACTGCCGGCTCCCTTGCGGGCTGCGGTGGCTCTGGTAGCGATGGCGGTGCAGCCGCCGGCGGAAGCGCGAACGCTAAGAAGCCGGTCGTTTTCTACAACCGCCAGCCTTCTAACTCTTCCACCGGCGAGTTGGACATGACTACGCTCAAGTGGAACGATGACACCTACTACGTCGGATTCGACGCCAAGCAGGGTGGCGAGCTCGAGGGCCAGATGGTCGTCGAGTACATCAAGGCCCACGCTGCCGAGATCGACCGCAACGGTGACGGCGTCATCGGCTACGTCCTCGCCATCGGTGATGTGGGACACAACGACTCCATCGCTCGTACTCGTGGCTGCCGCAAGGCCCTGGGCACCGCTGTCGAGAAGGACGGCCAGATTGTTTCTGACCCCGTCGGCACTAACACGGATGGTAAGTCGGACAAGGTCAAGGATGGCGAGATCGAGGTCGACGGCAAGAAGTTCAAGATTCGTGAGCTTGCCAGCCAGGAGATGAAGACCTCTGCCGGCGCTACTTGGGACGCCCCGACCGCTGGTAACGCTCTGTCTGGCACCTGGGCTTCCGCTTTCGGCGAGCAGATTGATATCGTTGTCTCTAACAACGACGGCATGGGCATGTCCATGTACTCCAACTGGGCCAAGGAGAACAAGGTCCCCGTCTTTGGTTACGACGCCAACTCCGATGCCGTTGCCGCCCTGGGCGACACCGACTTCCCCTATGGTGGCACCATTTCCCAGAACCCCGCTGTCCAGGCTTACCTCACCCTGCGTCTGCTCCGCAACTCTCTTGACGGCGTCGACGTCAACACCGGCGTGGGCAAGGCTGACGATGCCGGTAACGTCATCGCCAAGGACGACTTTAAGTACAGCGAGAAGGATCGCTCCTTCTACGCGATGAACCTCGAGGTTACGGCAGACAACTACAAGGACTTCATGGACCCGGCGAACACCCTGTACGAGACGGCTCAGGCCCAGCTCGATGAGGGCGATAGCGCCAAGAAGAAGGTCTGGCTGAGCATTTACAACTCCGCCGACAACTTCCTGGGTTCAACTTACAAGCCGCTGCTCGAGAAGTATGCTCCGCTGCTCAACCTCGATCTCGAAGTTGTCCAGGGCGACGGCCAGAACGAGTCCTCCATTACCAACAAGCTTGGTAACCCGGCCGACTTCGATGCCTTTGCCATTAACATGGTGAAGACTGACAACGGCGCTTCCTACACGTCGATTCTTGGCCAGTAGGCTGTGATTGCTCGCGAGAGCATGCAAGTATGTTGGCAAGGGGGGATCAGGAGGCTGCTCCCCCTTGCTTTTCAGAGACTATGAGTACGTAAACATTTCGTTATGGTCTCATATCAGGACGTTCTCCCTATCGTAGCTGCGCAAATAAGGTTGCACGGGGAGGATATCGAGGGAAACGAGGGGTGAATACATGTCAGACAAGCAAGACGACATCGTCCTGTCGATCCGAGGGATGAGCAAGACGTTCGGGCGCAACCGCGTACTCGATCACATCGACCTCGACGTCCGCCGCGGCACCGTCATGGGCCTGATGGGTGAGAACGGCGCAGGCAAGTCCACGATGATGAAATGCCTGTTCGGCACTTATCAAAAGGACGAGGGTTCCATTTTCCTCGATGGCAAGGAGGTGAGCTTCTCCGGTCCTAAGGATGCTCTCGAAAACGGCATCGCCATGGTCCACCAGGAGCTCAACCAGTGCCTCGAGCGTAACGTGGTCGATAACCTGTTCTTGGGCCGCTATCCGGTTAAGGGCGGCGTGATCGACGAGGCGCGCATGCGCAAAGAGGCTTCGGATCTGTTCCGTCGTCTGGGCATGACCGTCAACCTGACCCAGCCCATGAAAAACATGAGCGTCTCTCAGCGCCAGATGGTCGAGATCGCCAAGGCTATGTCCTATAACGCCAAAGTTATCGTTTTGGACGAGCCTACCAGTTCGCTGATGGCGCAAGAGGTCGATAAGCTGTTCGAGATGATGCGTAAGCTCAAGGAGCAGGGCATCGCTCTGATCTACATCTCGCACAAGATGGACGAGATCTTCGAGATTTGCGACGACGTGTCGGTTCTGCGTGACGGTAATCTGGTTATGACCAAGCGCACGAGTGACACCAACATGAATGAGCTCGTAAGCGCCATGGTCGGCCGTTCGCTGGACAACCGTTTCCCGCCCGTGGATAACATTCCCGGCGACAACGTTCTTTCGGTGCAACACCTGTCCACGAAATTCGATCCGCACCTGGTGGACATCACCTTCGACGTGCGCAAGGGCGAGATTTTTGGTCTGTATGGTCTGGTCGGCGCCGGACGTACCGAGCTGCTCGAGACGATCTTTGGTATTCGTACCCGTGCGGCAGGCCGTGTGTACTTCCGTGACCGCCTGATGAACTTTTCCTCGGCGCGCGACGCCATGGAGCACGGCTTTGCTCTGATTACCGAGGAGCGCAAGGCAAACGGCCTGTTCCTGAAGGGCGACCTGACGTTTAACACCACCATCGCTAACCTTGATCAGTACAAGAGCGGTCCCGCGCTGTCTAATGACAAGATGGTTCGCGCGACGAACAAAGAGATCAAGACCATGCATACCAAGTGCATGGGTCCCGATGATCTGATTTCGAGCCTCTCTGGCGGCAACCAGCAAAAGGTCATTTTTGGTAAGTGGCTTGAGCGCTATCCACAGGTGTTCCTGATGGACGAGCCCACCCGTGGTATCGATGTTGGCGCTAAGTACGAGATTTACCAGCTCATCATCGACATGGCTAAGAAGGGCACTACGGTCATCGTGGTTTCCTCCGAGATGCCCGAGATTCTCGGCATCACCAACCGCATTGGCGTCATGTCGAACGGACACCTTTCGGGCATTGTCAACACCAAGGAGACGAACCAGGAAGAGCTGCTCCGTTTGAGTGCCAAGTACCTGTAGATGAAGGGGATGGAACACATGCCTACCGTATCCGGTAAGATTCTGTCGGTCGAAGAGGAGACCAAACTCCTCCAACCGATCGACAGCTATGTTAACGAGATTCAGAAAAAGGTCGATGACCTGCGAGCCGACGGCACCACGCGCATCGTGGAGCTGCAGAGCAGCATTGACGCCACCAAGAACGACCGCGTGCTCACCAAGGCCGAGCGCGACGAGGCCATTAACAAATACAAGGCCCAGATGGAGAAGGCCAAGCAGGTCGAGTCCCAGAACAAGGGTCAGATCAACTCGCTCGTTGCCGACGCCGGGAATTACCTGAAGGCTCATTATGAGTCCGAGTATCTCGCTTCCGTTAAGGCCAGCTGTGCCGCCGAGCGCGAGGCTGCCAAGGCTGCCTATCAAAAGCAGCTCGCCAAGCTCGAGAAAGAGCACCAGGAGGGCATCGCCGGTATCACCGATCAGGCCGAGATCAAGGAAGAAAAGTACGTCTACAAGAACAAGCAGTTCGACGCCAAGGTGACCTACCAGCAGGAGCTTCAGCAGATTAAGGATCGTGAGCATGAGGCTTTTGCCTATCGTTATCACCTGATCGACCTGCTGCGCATCGGCAAGTTTACGTTTGCCGAGAATATGGCCCAGCGCTGGGAGAACTACAAGTACACGTTCAACACGCGTACGTTCTTGCTTAACAACGGCCTGTACATCGCCATTGCGCTCATCTTCATCGCGCTGTGTGCCATCACGCCGGTTGTTAAGGGCACGCAGCTGCTCACGACTCAGAACGTGCTGAACATTTTCCAGCAGGCTTCGCCCCGTATGTTCTTGGCGCTTGGTGTTGCCGGACTGATTCTCCAGACCGGTACCGACCTGTCGATTGGCCGTATGGTCGGTATGAGTATGGTGGCGTCTACCATCATCATGCACGCCGGCCCTAACACCGGTACCGTGTTTGGCATCGCTTTCGACTTCTCCACCATGCCCGTCGTGGGCCAGATTATCCTGGCACTTGTTGTCTGCGTTGTCCTGTGCACCGCATTCTCTGCCATTGCTGGCTTCTTTACCGCTAAGTTTAAGATGCACTGGTTCATCTCGACGATGGCTAACATGCTCATCATCTTCGGTCTCGTCACCTATGCCACCAAGGGTGTGTCCTTCGGTTCGATCAATCCTTTGATTCCCGCCATGGTCACTCCGCGTATTGGCAGCTTCCCGACGATCATCCTGTGGGCTGTCGCTGCTATCGTGGTCGTGTGGTTCATTTGGAACAAGACCACCTTCGGTAAGAACATGTTCGCCGTCGGCGGCAACCCCGAGGCTGCTTCCGTCTCCGGCATCAACGTCTTCGCTGTTTCCATCGGCGCCTTCATCCTCGCCGGCATCCTGTACGGCTTTGGTTCTTGGCTCGAGTGCATCCGCATGGTCGGTTCTGGCTCCGCTGCTTACGGCCAGGGCTGGGAAATGGACGCTATCGCCGCGTGCGTTGTCGGTGGCGTTTCCTTCACCGGCGGTATCGGCAAGATTTCCGGCGTCACCGTTGGCGTGCTGATCTTCACCGCTCTTACCTATGCACTGACCATTCTGGGTATTGATACTAACCTGCAGTTCGTGTTCTCCGGCCTGATCATTCTCGTCGCCGTTACGCTCGACTGCCTCAAGTACGTCCAGAAGAAATAGCGATCTTCGCATCTCCGCGTGATATAAAAGGGGAGCCGGCTGCCATCCTCCGGCCCCCTTTTTTAAAGGCGTGGGGTGCAGCTTGTAGTTCTTTGGGATTGCCGAGTGTGGCGCATGACTTGGTTGCTATGCTCGTATTCCAAGTTGATAGACGTCTTGTCTTGCGGACAAGATTAAAGAGGGAGGCAGGGTTTCCTTATGAAAAAGGTCCTCGTCTGTTGCAACACCGGTGTGACCACCAGCCTGCTGGTCACAAAGATAAAGGCCGTCGCCGAGACTCGTGGTCTCGAGATCGAGATCGAAGCATCGCCGATTTCCACCGCCGCCGATCATATCAGTGACGCCGATGCCGTTTTGCTGGGGCCGCAGGTCGGTTTTGCCAAAGAGGCTTTTGAGGAAGCCGGTGCCAAAAACGTTCGCGTTATCTCCACCGAGGATTACGCCACGCAGAATGCTGAAAGTATCCTAGACAGCATTGAAAGCATCCTGTAGTCGCAATCCAGCCATGAAGGCGTCGCATGGGGGACCTGTCCCTATGTGACGTCTCATTTTCCGCCACAAAGGGGACAGACGCCCTTGTGGCGGTTTTTGCTTTGAGGCCCAATTGCCTCGTTGCTATCGACGTTTTGGTTGAAACCATCACGAAGGTGCACTGTCCCCTTTGTGATGGTATTAGGCGGCGGCGATGATGAGGTTGGGGTTGGTGCGGTCCGAGATTTCGACGAGGGAGGATTCGACGATGCCGTTGGGGTCGTTGTCCATGACGATGGCATCCACGTCGGCAAGTTGCGCAAAACGATACATACCGCGCCCGTCGACCTTGCTGGCGTCCATAAGCACCATGCTTTTGCGGGCGGCTCCAATCATGGCGGCCTTGGTCTCGGCCATCTGCGGAAAGTCCGTGGTAAAGCCGCAATCTGGCACATAAGCGCCAGGGCACATGACGGCAAGGTCGGCGTGGACCATTTGGAGCGCCTGCATGGTAAGTGGGCCGTACAGATAGCGATGACCCTTGCGCAGCGCGCCTCCCAGCATGACGACGTCGACCGAGGGCATGCTCTCGTCGATATAATCGGCAATGGTAATGTCGGCCGTGATAACGGTGATGCCGTCGCGCTGGTCGAGGAGCCGGACAAACTCGAGAGCGGTGGTGCCCGAGTCAACGAGCAGCGTATCGCCGTCATTGACGAGTTCCATGGCACTTTGGGCGATAGCTTGCTTGGCGGCAACGTTAACGTTAATACGGCGATCCTGCGTGGAGACGGTCAGGCGTTTGTGGAGCGATACGGCACCACCATGCGTGCGGCGCAGCTTGCCGGACTCGGCGAGCGCGTCCAGATCGGCGCGAGCGGTGACGGAGGACACGCCAAAGGTCTGGGCGATCTCGGCTACCTGCACCGAGGCGTTGTGCTCAAGCATTTCCATGATGGCGGCGCGACGTTCATCGGCAAATGCACGGTTTGTTACGGGGGCCATGGCTGCTCCATTCTTGACCGAAATTTGCAGGAATTGTGTTGAGTCTATTTTCGTTCATTTTCTTTTTTTGTAAGAAAACACCTTTCGATTACTTATCTTTTCTATAAAAGAAAGACGCTGAATGCCCAAAATTCAATATCAAACACGCCCGCTCGGCTCCAATTCCTTCCGTTTACTTTTCAAAAACGACTGTATTGACCTGAATGGGTTCAATATCTCGCACGTGCAAAGCCACTGAATTTCATACAATAAACGCAGCAAAACGCAAGGTAAAACGCCTTGTGAACAACTACGCCCGATGTCCAGATGCGGGCGAGGGAGAGGAGCAAACGCTCATGGCACTTGTTACCACCGAAAAGATGCTCAAGGACGCTCAGGCCGGCCACTACGCCGTCGGCGCGTTCAACGTCGAGAACCTCGAGTTTGTTATGGCCATTCTGGCCGCTGCCGAGGAGACCAAGTCCCCCGTCATCATGCAGACTACCCCGGGCACCATCAAGACCGCTGGTCTGGACTACTTCTACGGCATGGTGAAGGCCGCCGCCGAGCGCGCTTCCGTGCCCGTCGCTCTGCACCTCGATCACGGCGATGGCTATGACCGCTGCATGCAGGCTTTCCGCACTGGTTACACCTCTGTCATGATCGACGGTTCGCACGAGTCCTTCGAGGACAACATTGCCCTGACTAAGTCCGTCGCCGATGCTGGCCGCGCCATGGGTGTGCCCGTCGAGGCCGAGCTCGGCAAGGTTGGCGGCAAGGAGGACGATGGTCCTGCGGTTGAGGGCGAGAGCCCTTACACCGATCCTGTCGAGGCCAAGGAGTTCGTCGAGCGCACCGGCTGCACCTCGCTGGCCATTGGCGTTGGCACCAGCCACGGCGTGTACACGAGCGATCCTCACATCGAGCAGTCCGTGGTCAAGGCCATCCGCGACGCCGTCGACGTGCCGCTGGTTCTGCACGGCACCTCTGGTGTGCCCGATGAGCAGGTTGCCGAGGCTGTGAAGAATGGCATTTGCAAGGTTAACTACGCCACCGAGCTGCGTCAGGCCTACACCAAGGGCTTCATGGCCTACATGGCCGAGAATCCCGCCTGCTTCGATCCCAAGAAGCCGGCCAAGGAGGGTATGCGTGAGATCACCGAGCTGGTTAAGATCCGCATGACCAACCTTAACTCTGTGGGCAAAGCAGAGTAACAGCAAGGGTACTCCGACTCGCTATATATCCCGGGGAGGGACGAGGGCTTAGTTCCCCAATCGTCCTCGGGCATGCAAAAAGCCTCGCTGCGCACTTCGTGCGGCGAGGCTTTTTGCCCCCTGCGGAAAGATTGGGGAACTAAGCCCTCGCCCCTCCCAGGTTGACCTACTCGAGGTCGTCGCCCTTGTGGCGTTAGGTCTGAAAATCATAAGAAACCTTCGCGCTGCGGGGCTTCCTCCGTCCTGCGGAATGTTCTGAGAGATAGGCCCTTTTCCGTTTCCGGACGGCCCTGCTCAATCGCCCTTGTGGCGTTGCGGCGGAATAGTGGTGCGCGAGGGGCGCTTTGTTGGTGGGGGTTAATATGCCCGGGCTTGGTTGGGGAAGGTTTTGTGTTGGGATGCTTGGAGTTTTTTTAATGGGGCTTGCAGGTTGAGACTCTGATCGGTTGGGCGGTTGGATTGTTTGATGGGAGGGTCGGGGGGTTCAGTTTACATACAAGATTTCGCATCATAGGGAGGTTTGATGCGCGCGAGGTGGTGTGCTGGGCACCGAGTCCACGCGGTGCCCAGCGCGGCGAGCCGTCCAGCTCCCGGTCGCTCGCAGGGGACATGCAAGCTTTTCAATCAAGTTGTCAATCAAGGCGTTAGAGTCATGGAGTAGGCGTGCAAGTGTGCGTCTTTTTCTTGGCTGCGCCCTCCAACGGATTAGCTGAGATCCGTGACCTGCGGAAATGCCGATGCGCCGGGCCCCTTTCGGCGCGATGCAGTGGAACACTCGCGCACTCGCGGCGGTTTTTTGTTCCCAGGGCCTCGGTTTTGTGTGCGGGCGCTTACAAAACCCTATATCTCGCCGAGGGCTGCTCGCGGAATAGCTATATAAAGGTGGGGCAAAAGCGGGATAGTTGGCGCGTTGTTTGGTTGGGCGCCCTACAGTCTGCGTGCGATGGCGGCCATTGTAGGAGCTGCCTCTTCTAAGAAGCTGCGGTACCCGCAGTAATCCTCGCGATAGTATGCGATGTTGAGTCGCTTGCAGTTCTTGTGGCATATGCTCTCAAAGGGACAGTCGGCGCACTCACTGCACGCGCGGCGGGGCTCGACAAGAAACGCGTGCAGTTCGTCGCAGGTTGCCATCTGCTCAAGCGAATCATGTACGACGTTACCCAGGCGATATCGATCGAGCACGTAAAAGTCGCACGGGTATACGTCGCCGTTGCCCTCGACCACAAATTGCGGCGCGCATGCCCCAAGCATGCCGCACTGCTGGGGCGGATAGCCGGCAAAGAGCGGAATCACGTTATCAAAGAGTGTGACGCTCATGCCACACCCCTGCTCAAAATCCTTGAGCCACAGGCGAAAGAACACCTTGTAAAAGCTCGCAAATGCCTCCGGGGTGAGCGAGAACTCATCCTCGGCGTCATCTAGTCCGGGCAGGCAGGGAATAAGCTGCACATAGTTAAATTTATGCTGTCGGTAAAAACGATAGAGCTGCTGCGGATGCTTGGCGAGCTGCGCGGTGAGCACGGTCAAGATGTTGAATTCGGCCCCCGCGGAGCGAAGCGCTTGGATTGCTTTAAGAATACGGGAGAACGTCTTGGAGCCTGTGGCGTCGGGACGGAGCCAATCGTGTAGATCGCGGTAGCCGTCCAAAGAGACGCCTACCAAGAAATCATGTTTCGCCAAAAAAGTCGCCCATGTCCTGTCGATGAGGTATCCATTGGTCTGCAGCGCATAATGGATGGTCTGGTTGGAGCGCTTGCATGCAACATGAGCAGTGAAGGCCTCGAAGTATTCAAGTCCGGCGCAAGTGGGCTCTCCGCCCTGGAACGCAAAGGTTATGTCGGCGTTGTCATCGAGCCCAAGTGCGGAGTCGATGAGAGCCTCCATGACGTCGCGCTGCATGATGCCAAAGCTTGAGACCTCGCGATGTTGAGCGACGTCGGCGTAAAAGCAGTAGCGACAGCGCATGTTGCACAATGAGCTCGCTGGCTTGATGAGAAACGAGATGCGCTTCATGGGAGATTCCTTAAAGATGACGTCCGATTCAACGTTTGGCGTTCGTTCACTATAGCGCAAGAGCGTATTTCGCGTTGCCCCGCGCGCGGTTTGATGAAGGACTGCTATTGCTTTGGTCTGGCCGCGGAAGCACTCATAGGTGTTGAACTGCCGGCAGTAGTTCTCTTCGCCAATGTGGAAATAATAGGCGTGATAACCAACGCCATACCCCACAAGGGGGCTTTGCGCCGAACGGGTTTTCGCGTCTTCCTTCTGTGCGATATTATAAGGAGCGCACGAGGTCGCTGATTGGTAGAGATGAACGCTCTCATGAGGCGGTATCACCACGATACGTGCACCGTCGAGGCGAGTAGCATCGGCGCCAATCTCTCGTTCCTGTCTGCCGATTCCTTGGAGTACGACATCAAGCTCGTTTGCTTTGCACGCTACGAGATTACTCGGGTATAGGCACTGTATTCTGCAAGATACTCGGGCGTGATGTTGTTGTCGGTGATAAGTGCGTCAATGTTTCGCATATCGTAGAACGTAATAAAATCGCGCCTGCCAAATTTGGACGAATCGGCGAGGATATAGCGCTTCTTGCCGCAGTCAAAGGCGATGCGCTGCAAATCCGAGATGTCGGCATTGTGTCCGGTAACATCTGATCCATCAATGCCGTTCGCTCCCACAAATACCTTGTCAAAATTGATGTTGTTGAGCGCGTTTGCCGTAAGTGGGCCATAAAATATGCTGGTTTTGGGGCGGTAAAGGCCGCCGAGCAAAATCGTCTCAATGCCTGCAACGTCCTTGACGAGGTCGAATGCTGGTAGGCTATTGGTAACAACGCGAGCCGATGTGCCCGCAAGGTAGCTGCCAATGAGTTCGCAGGTGGTACCCGCACCAATAAATACCGTGTCACCGTGCTCGATTAATTCGGCGGCAAGTTGAGCGATGCGGTGTTTCTCGTTGATATGCTGCTGACGTTTCGTGTTGTGTGGCTGTTCAAGCGCGGCGTTCCGAATGGGGTGTAGGCTTTTGCCGCCGCCGCGGACACGTTCGATTTTGTTCTCGCTGGCAAGTTCGTCCATGTCACGGCGGACAGTCATGGGCGAACTGTTGAGAAGGCTTATGGCATCGTTAACCGAGAGAAAACCGCGGGCGTTGATGAGGCTTTCGAGTTGCTCCTGGCGTTCTAGTTTGATCACTTCTCCTCCTTAATTTCCTATACTATCAATCATTATAAATCAAAAGAAACCAAATACTCCGATAAACGGTCAAATAACGGGTGTGAACGATCAAAAGAGAGTTAACTATGTACAGAAATGAAGCATTCTGGTACTATTTCGTTCAAACAGGGCATGGATATTCGCATATTAGGCGTTAAAAGTGCGTTTGATAGCTAGATTGGTTAGTTTCTTTCGCTTAAAGCAATCAGAACAAATCAAAAGTTATCATATGGTTGACAAGGAGAAACCAGATGCGCAGATAGCGCCTGCGTGCTGGGCGAACATGGGGAAAGGATAGATACATGTCGTTTGGAATCATTCTGGCAACGCATGCTCACGTGGGCGAGGCGATGCTCGAGGCGGCGGAGATGCTCGCCGGCAAGCAGGAGCGTGTCCGTGCTTTGTCGCTTACGCCTGATACCACCGTGTCGGAGTTCGAAGACCAGCTCGTATGCGCATACGATGAGCTCGCGGCAACTTACGATCATGTCGTCGCGCTGTGCGACATATACGGCGGTTCTCCGTTTAATGTCATTTCGCGCGTTAAGCTGGGAGGCCGTGAACTGACCGCGTTTACCGGTGTGAGCCTTCCCGTTTTGATTGAGTTGCTGTTCAGCGGAAACCTTACCGTCGATCAGGTGCGCACCACTGTTGAGAACGCTGCTGCAAATGCGGTAAAAGAAATTGTTGTTGAGCTGGCTGAGGATAGCGACGACGTCGACCTCGACCTGTAAAGAAGGGACAAACCATGGCACTCAAACTCGTAAACATCGACGATCGCTTGATCCACGGTCAGGTTGCAACCACTTGGATTCCCGATAACAAGATCGAGTCGGTCATCATTGTGAACGATGCCTGCGCAAACGATCCAGTGCAGCGCTCGGTAGCCGGCCTTGCCGCCCCCTCAGACGTCAAGGTCTCGATCTTTACGGTTGAGAAGTTCATTGAGGTGCTCAAAAAAACCACCTTGAAGAAGGTCACCATGGTGCTCTTTGGCAATCCCAACGACGCCCTCACCATGCGTGAGAACGGCCTTGAGTTTAGCTACCTCAATGTTTCGGGCATGCGTTTCAACGATAAACGCCAACGCATTCACAAGAACATGTCGGTAACCGCCGACGAGAAGGCGGCTTTTGAGAAGCTCGAGGAGCTGGGAGTGGAGTGCTGGATGCAGACTACCACGCGCGACTCCAAAGAGCGCGTCTCGGATTTGCTCAAGAACTTCAAGTAACCCGCATCGGCGGCATTGCTGGGAGTGCGAGCTACCTCGCGGTTCCAGCTTGAGATAACCATGGGTTTGAAAAGGAGGAAACGGTATGGTTCAAGCACTGTTCTTGGCTCTTTGGGCCGGCTTGTGCACACTTGACCAGTTCGGTCCCCACCTCGGATTCCGCAAGCCCCTGCTTGCGTCCGTGGGTGTCGGTCTTATTTTGGGTGATATGACAACCGCGATTATGATTGGCGCCACGTTGGAGCTCATGTGGCTCGGTGTCAACAACATCGGCGCTTATGTTCCGCCTGATGTCATTTCCGGCACCATCGCCGGCACGTCGCTCGGCATCATGTCCGGTGGTAGCACCGAGGCGGCCATCGCCTTGGCTGTTGCCGTGGGCGTTCCCACCGCAACGCTTGTCCAGCAGCTCAACATGCTCGTAATGACCACGAACGTCGCCCTCGTGCACGGCGCCGACAAGGCTGCGCTCACTGGTGACTTCAAGAAGATCAACAAGTACTTTTGGCTCGGTGCCCTGTTCTTTTTCCTCACCCGCGCCATTCCCGTGTTCATCGCTACGGGTATCGGCTCGTTTGTCATCGAGGACATCATGGCTTTCCTGCAGAACGATGTACCGTGGGTGCTCACCGGCTTTGCCACCGCCGGCACTATGATGCCCGCTGTTGGTTTGGCGATGCTGCTCACCATGATGATGAAGAAGAACATGTGGATCTTCCTCTGCATCGGATTTGTGCTCTTTGGTTATATGGGCGTGCCCACGCTCGGCTGTGCCATCATCGGCATCGCCCTTGCTGGCCTCTACGACATCATCATTGAGGGCCAGAAGAACGCGCCTGCCGCCGTGGCAACGGCTTCCGATTCCGACGATGATGGAGAGGAGTACGATCTGTAATGGGAAAGATTTCCAACAGCACGCTCAATAAAGTCCTGCTTCGTACCCAGGGCTGCCAGTTCGCTCACAACTACGAGCGCATGCAGTCCCTCTCTCTTACCTACTGCTTTAGCCCAGTGCTCGAGGAGCTCTACAAAGATGCTCCCAAAGAGCAGCGCGTTGCCGCGATGCAGCGCTATCTCGAGTACTTCAACACGCACCCCATTGCCATTCCCTTCATCTTGGGTATCTGCACGGCAATGGAGGAGGAGACGGATGAGGATCAAAAAGAGGCTGTGACTGGCATCAAGACCTCGCTCATGGGCCCCTTTGCCGGCTTGGGCGATTCGATGCTCAACCTCACCTGGTTCCCCATCGCGGGCTCCATCGGTGCGTCGCTCTGTGTTGACAACGGTTCCCTCGTGGGTCCGCTCGTCATGTTCCTGCTCATCAACCTCCTGTACTGGCCGCTTAAGTATTTTGGCCTGCACAAGGGCTATTCCATGGGCCTTGACCTTATCGACAAGGGCGGCATCAAGATCTTTGACCGCTTGGGTAACCTTGCCAACGTGCTCGGCGTTGTGGTTGTGGGCTGCCTTATTCCGCAGACGGTTAAGCTAACGACCGCGCTTCAGTTCTCGCTTGGAGAGGGCGATCCCTTGAGCCTGCAGGCGCAGTTTGATGCGGTCATGCCGTATATGCTGCCGGTGATTCTAACGTTCATCTGCTACAAGCTCATCAAGAAGGGCAACGGCAAGAACACAGCTCAGGTTATCGTGGGCCTTATCGTGTTCGCGCTCGTGTTTGCCGCGATCGGTTACTACACGCCCATCAAGATTTTTGCGTAACGCACGTTTGATACGGCCCGGACTCTCCTTTGCCGCATGGCGGGTTCGGGCCTCTCTGCCGCACCGCAATACCGGCGGACATAACACATCGTGTCTGTCGATATCGCAGTGCGGGAGCGCGGCATGCCCCGCAATCACTTTTGAACCGTTCGGTCAGAAAGGGTGGCTCGAGCCATGAGAACAGTTTTGGTGCTTATGGATACGCTTCGTCGCGACGCACTATCCTGCTATAACCCCGAGGCGATGGCAAAAACCCCAAACATCGATGCCTTTTCTCGCGAGGCAACTACGTTTGATCAGCATTGGATTGGAAGTGCCCCGTGTATGCCCGCCCGCCGCGACATCATGTGCGGCCGCTTGAACTTTCTTGAGCGGTGCTGGGGTCCCATCGAACCGTTTGACATTACGTTACCGCAGTGCCTGCGCGCCTCGGGCGCCTTCACGCATATCACCACCGATCACTGCCATTATTGGCGCACGGGCGGTGAGGGGTACCTGCAGCAGTTCAACACCTGGGACACGCATCGCGGGCAAGAGGGGGACCCGTGGATCTCGCGCATCGACGAGCCGGATAACATGCCCGAGACTTTCTACGGCCGTGTGCGCAAGCAGTACCAGCAGAATCGCAGCGCCTGGCCGAATGAGGAGGATATGCCCTCGCCCCAGACGTTCAGCTCGGCATGCGAGTGGCTCGAGACCAACAAAGACGACGATAACTTCTTCCTTATGGTCGAGGCCTTTGACCCACATGAACCGTTCGATGTGCCAGATTCGTATATGGATCTTTATGGTGGCAGCGAGGGGCTCGACCGCGACTACTTTGAGATTCCGCCGTACGCCCGCACCTCCGAAACCGATATTCCCGCTTCGGCCGTGGATTATTTGCAGCGTCGCTACGCCGCGCTGGTGAGCATGTGCGATTGCTGGTTCGGTAAGCTGATCGACAAGCTCAAAGAGACCGGCCTTTACGAGGACACCATGATTATGGTGACCACCGATCACGGCTACTTCTTGGGTGAGCGCGATTATCTGGGCAAGAACTATATGCATCTTTACAACGAGCTCGCTCACCTGCCCTTTATCGTCAAGTTTCCCGGCGGCGTGCGCGCTGGTGAGCGTGTGGGCAAGATTACGCAAGCCATCGATATCATGCCCACGGTGCTTGATGCTCATGGTGTTGAGATCCCCAGTACCTGCCAGGGTGTCTCGCTCATGCCGCTTGCGACCGACCCCAATGCCCTCACGCGTCCCTATGCGCTCTATGGCGTCCACGGGCTCGCGGTGAACATCACCGACGGGCATCACACCTACTTCCGTGCTCCCAAGCCCGAGAACAAGCCGCTTTTCAACTACACGGCGTTTCCGAGCACGATTCGCGCGACGCTCGGTACGGAGTGCCCCGATGAGATCGAATGCGGCCGCTACTTTGAGCGCACCTGCTACCCGCTGTTCAAGATTCCGAGTGTTAAACCGCCGGTGATCGATCAAAGCGATCGGCCGCTGCGCGAGGTGGGGGAGAGCAAGCTTTTCGATCTGGATGCCGATTACGCGCAGGAGCACAATCTGGCCGGTGTGGACATCGAGGTCGAAGCGCGTTTCGAGGACATGCTGCGTGAGGGACTTGTTGCCTTTGATGCCCCGGCCGAGCAGGCAGAGCGCCTGGGTCTTGTGTAGGAGGTGCCATGTCGCTCGATATGAGAACGCTCGGCGTTCTGATCTTGGCGGCGAGCGTGCTTGCGCTCGTGATGACCGAGATCGTAAAGCGCTTCTATGCAGCAAAGCTCGCCGCCTTATATGAGCGTGGCGAGATGGGCGAGTACCTCCACACGCTCGAGATGCCCTTAGTTCGCTTGGTGTTCCCCGCGTGGAATCGCGCCTTCATGCGCATGAACGCTCTTATGGTAGAGGAGGACCGATCCGCCCTCGACAAGCTGATTCCCGAGATGCTTTGCATGGGGCAGAGTCCCAAACAGCGTCGCGAGCTCATTGGTCGCGCGTTTAACTACTATGTTGAGCAGGGCAACGAGGTGGGTGCAAAGCCGCTGCTCGAAGAGATCGAGCGCGTGGAGCCCTCCGAGGTTTCCGAGCAGGCTCGTATGACGTACGAAATCTATCTTGAGAAGAGCTCTGCCTATATCGAGGCGATGGAGACCCGTCTGTCTGAGGTATCGGGCGTGAACCGCGGGTTTACCGAGCTTTTGCTTGCCATTCAGTACGAAAACAAGGGCGATGCACGTCGCGCTGAGCAGTATTTTGAGAAGTCATGCAGGGAGATCGAGGGAGCCGTTGCTTCCCCGTCTCCTGGCAAGGCGTTGAGTGAGGAGTAAAGATGGCAGTCGTTCGATTGAGGACGCAGCCCAATATCCTGCTCATCCTGTGCGATCAGCTACGCAGCGATTGCCTGGGTTATGCGGGACATCCCGATGTCAAGACGCCGTTTTTGGATACGCTGACGACTGAGAGAACCTTCTTTGAGCTGGGTGGTTGACGAGTCCATCCGCTTCTTGGAGACGTGCGATCGCACGCGCCCCTTCGTTCTCATGGCGAGTTTCGTGCGTCCTCATCCTCCGTTCTATGCTCCCGCCGAGTACTTTGAAATGTACTACGGCAAGGAGTTAGTTGGACCAGCGCTGGGTGACTGGGTTGACCGCAGCCTGACTGAGCGCGACGGTAAGGCAATCGAATCGGCGCACGGCTGTCGCGACGCCGAGCTGCGTCATCAGGCAATGGCGGGCTACTATGCCTGTATCACGCATATCGACCATCAGATTGGCCGCCTAGTGACGGCGCTCGAGAACGATGCAACCAACGCCAATACCGTGGTGGTGTTCACCTCGGATCACGGCGAGATGCTCTTCGACCATGAGAAGTTCCGCAAGGTGCTGTCGTACGAGGGCAGCCCGCGCGTGCCGCTCATCGTGCGTTGCGGCAAGAATGTGCGCCTGCCCGGCGAGGACGCGGTGCCTGTTTGTGGCGTCCGCAGCGAGAGCGTGGTGGAGCGACGATAGACAGCGCGACGAGAGTGTCTAATGAATTGTCGCGGCGGAAGGGCGCACGGACCCCTTTCGCTTTCTATAGGATGGAGGAACTGAGGTGTATTCATGTCGATAACGCACGTGGCAGTATTCGCAATCTGTTTCTTTGCGTCAACGATCGGAGCAATCTGAGGTATTGGCGGCGGCGTTATCGTCAAGCCCGTGCTCGATGCCACAAGGCTCTTTCCAGTGGCGACAATCAACTTCCTATCAGGCTGCACCGTGCTCTCCATGACGCTCTATTCAGGTTGGTGGGGTTAATATGCCCGGGCTTGGTTGGGGAAGGTTTTGTCTAGGGATGCTTGGAGCTTTTCGAAGGATGCTCGCAAGTTGTGGCTCTGGTCGGTTGAGCGTTTGGCTTTTGTGGTGGGGGAGTCGAGGAGGCCGTTTCTCTGTGTCGGGGGGAAGGAGAAAAGGTTTGCATGATTTAGGGATGGCTGCTGTGCTGCGTCATTGAAAGAATGCATGCTCATGCGGCCTCCTCGATGTCCACCGAAAGATCGCGCTCGGGGTATGCTGCTAGGTCCCGTGCGCTGGCAGTATTATGCCGCGGCTGCTGCAAAGAAGCGCTAAAGAAAGGCTTAAACTGGTTTGGTGTTACGATGAAACTGCAGTTCAGAGGTATCGAATAACACTCTTGAAAGGTTTTGAGCTTAAGGGCTTTCTAAGGTTTGTGACGTTGATATGGCGCGGACGTGCGGAGCGTGTGAATGCTCGCTGTTAGCGCTGCGGCTCTGCGGCGCGCACCTGCTCGATGACCTTTTCCATCGTGGCGTCGATGCGGTCTTTTTTGAGTTCGCATTCCCAGATGGTTATAGGCGTCCAGCCCATTTGAGTGAGTGCTGCCACGGCGGTGCGGTCGCGCTCGATGTTGCGACGGAACTTTGCCTCCCAAAACTCAACATTGCGCTTAGGCTGGCTTGGATTGCACTTAGGGCAGCGATGCCAAAAACAGCCGTTGACGAAGATGGCGATCTTGCGGCCGGGGAAGGCGATGTCGGGCTTGCCGGGAACCTTCCATTCCAAGCGATAGCCCGTAAGGCCCGCGGCGCGCAGACGCTGGCGAACGAGCAGCTCAGGCTTGGTGTTGGCGCGCTTGTTGCCCTTCATGGACTTTTTGATGGCGGCGCGACGGCGGACCAGTTCGCGCTCGTCGGCGGAAAGGCCTGAGGTATCGATGCCGTCCAGCAGGCCGGGCTTGGGACGCTTCTTGCTGCGGCGCTTAGGTGCGCGCTTGGATTTGGTGACGGGTTTGTCGGCTGTGTTGGACGCGGCGTCATCGGCGGAGCTTACCTCAAGCCGGTCTTCCTTCAGCTCAATCAGGGCATCAATGAGCCCCTTGTCGGCGGGCATCCATTCCACCGTGGCAAGTGAGGTGCGCGGAATCCAGCGGATATCGAGCTGACGGTCATGCTTCTGGGGCTCATCGGATTCATCAGCGAGGGAGCAGTAGTAGCACTCCATGGAGAGATGAAAATCGGGGTAGTCATATTCAACGGTATAGAAATCACGCAGGTTGGTGACTTTTACCTGTAGTTCTTCCATGAGCTCGCGGCGCACAGCGTCTTCGGGTGTTTCGCCGCGCATGAGCTTGCCGCCTGGGAACTCCCAAAGTCCCTGCATGTCGCCATAGCCGCGCCGCACGGCAAGCAGCTCGTCAGATCCTTCCTTGCGAATGATCCCAGCGGCAACATGAACAGTCTTCAACAGGAGTCCTCTCCCAACATCAACACGTAACAGGTGGCTACCCCTACCTTACACAACGGTAAGGCAACCGTAAGCCATATCGATGGTAGCCGACTCGGCTTCTTGCGACTATAGATGCCGTAGACTAATCGCAAGAAAGGACTCGGAATGCAAACCACGCACATGGCGACCCCGGTACTGGAGGTCGCGAATCTCGAAAAAGTATATGGAGCGCTGGGCAACGTGACCCGCGCGCTCAACGACGTCAGCTTTACCGTCAACCGCGGCGAATTTGTTGGCATCATGGGCGCCTCGGGCTCGGGCAAGTCGACGTTGCTCAACTGTGTCTCGACCATCGATAGCGCCACGAGCGGCACCATCCGCATCAACGGGCAGGACGTTACGCGCATGAAGCAGGCTAAGCTTTCGCAGTTCCGCCGCGAGGAGCTCGGCTTTATCTTCCAGGACTCCAACCTGCTCGATACGCTCACGGCACGCGAGAACATCGCCCTGCCGCTCACCATCGCCCGCACAAATTCGGCAGAGATCTCGACCCGCGTGCAGGACGTGGCCGCGCGTCTGTCCGTGAGCCAGGTGCTCGACAAATATCCCTACCAGATGTCCGGCGGCCAGCAGCAGCGCGTTGCCGCCTGTCGCGCGCTTGTCACCGACCCCACCATGATCATGGCCGACGAGCCCACCGGCGCCCTCGATTCCAAGAGCGCTCGCCTGCTGCTCGAGAGCCTAGAAGCCCTCAACCGCCGTCTGCGCGCCACCGTGCTCATGGTTACGCACGACAGTTTTGCCGCCAGCTACACGAGCCGTGTGCTGTTTATTCGTGACGGCAAGATCTTCACCGAGCTGCGCCGCGGCGACACCGACCGCCGAGAGTTCTTCGACCGCATTATGGAGGTCGTTGCCATGATGGGCGGTGAGGGCTCCGATGCTCTGTAAACTCGCTTGGGGCAACGTCCGCCGCGCCGGCCGCGACTACCTCGTTTACTTGTTGACGCTCACCCTGGGCGTCACGGTCTTCTATGCCTTTAACACCGTCTCGATGCAGGTCGACATCGCCGGCATCGAGGAAGCGGGCTTGTCCGAGGTCATGGGCACCATGCTCGGCTACCTCACGTACTTTTTGGCCGGCGTCATGGCCTTTTTGATGGTGTACGCCAATAACTTCATCATGAAACGCCGCAAAAAGGAGTTTGGCCTGTACCAGGTACTCGGCATGGGGCGCGGGCGCGTCGCCACGATTATGGCGCTCGAGACCGTGATCGTTTCGGTCGGCGCCTTTGTCGCCGGCATCGTGCTGGGCGTGGGGCTCTCTCAGCTCATGGTATTCTTTACGGCCTCGCTCTTTAAGACACAGATCGCCAATTTCCACTTCTTCTTCTCGGTGCATGCGTTCAACCTGACCCTTGCCTGCATGCTCGTAATGTTTGTGCTCACGTTGCTGCTGAACCTTCTCGCTGTGCGTCGTACCAAACTCATCGAGCTTATGGGTGCCGAGCGTCGCAACGAGAGCATCAAGACACGCAACCCCTGGATTGCGATTGCCATCTTTGCCGTGGGCGTGGTGCTGGTGGGCGTGGCCTATTACCGTCTGCTACGTGATGGGTTCCCGCTCACCGCGACGGACAGCAAGCTGCAAGAGGCCATGAACCAGTTTGGCATCACGACCGCTATGGTTACCGTGGGCACCTTTGCCCTGTTCTGGGGACTCTCGGGCATGCTCATCAAGCTGCTGCAGAGCCTGCGCGGTGTGTATTGGCGCGGTCTCAACATGTTTACCGTGCGCCAGCTTGCGGCCAAGGTCAACACGGTGTGCTTTTCGATGGGCGTCATCGCGATGATCCTGTTCCTCGCCATTACCTCGGTGACGTGCGGCATGTCGATTGCCAACGTGATGAACGAGAATCTGGAGCGCTATACGCCGGCTGATATGTCGCAGACGTATATCTATTACACGCCCGATGATCTCGACCGTTACAAAGAGTATGCTGACCCGTCTGAGGCCGATCGTATGGTGCCGGCCGACGCAACGGTCGACTTGTACTCTGCATGGCATGGTGAGCTTGCCGATCCGGACAATGATACAGAGAGTATTTATGGTAAGTCGGCGGACAACAGCGTCGAGACCGGCAAGAAGGTCAATATCGCCGATGTTGCCGGTGAGCATGTGCAGATCGATTCGTATCTGAGTTATCCGCTTGGCGGCTCGGATCCTTCGGTGACTCCAAGTGAGATGTGCAAGATCATGGGCGAAAAGCTCCCCAAGGCGCTCGAGGGTAGCAACGCCGACACGACAGGCCTGTCTGTGACGCCGGCAAGTCAGTACAACAAATTGCGTCAGATGATGGGCAAGAAGCCGGTGAGCATTGGTCGCGACCAATACTTGCTCACGTGTGATCTGGGCGGCGAGCTGGTCGACATGTACACCAAGTATATGGCTGGCGGCCATGCCCTTACCTTGGGCGGGCATACGCTCAAGCCCGCTGGCGACAAGTCGGACGAGGATACGGCTGCCATCGCCAACTCGGCGATGGGCAGTAATCCGGGCACCGTCGTCGTTGCCGACGAGCTGTTGTCCCAACTTAATCTGCAACCGTATTCCAGTAGCCTGCTCGTTAACTACAAACAGGGGATGGATGCGACCGAGGCAGACGAGAGCATTAAATACACTGCGCTCGACAATCTGCTCGTTGACGGCAAGGAGCCGGGGTCGTGGGGACTCTTTATCACACGCTCCGAGATGTACACGCAGGCAGCGCAAATGAACGGTCTTATTAGCTACCTAGCCATCTACATCGGCTTTGTATTGGTCGTTGCATGTGCGGCGATTCTGTCGATCCAGCAGCTCTCCAATGTGGCCGACGGCAGCCGCAGCTATCGTGTGCTGGCACAGATCGGCTGTGACGACCGCCAGATCCGCCATTCGGTGATGGCACAGCAAGCGGTGTTCTTCCTGTTCCCGCTGGCAGTGGGCCTGGCGCACTCCTTTGTGGCGCTCAAGGTGATTATCGACCTGGTGAGCACGTTCGGGCATATGAGCATCGGCGGCACGGTGGGCCTCACCTGCGCGATCTTCTTGGCATCCTACGGCGGCTACTTCTTGGTAACTTACCTCATGAGCACCGGCATAGTGCGAGCCGCCATCGCCACCCGCTACAGCGAGTAACTCGTTCAGCTCGAAATTATCGCAGGTTGAGCATAAGTCAGCGAAAGCGCCCCTAAGCGAGCAAGGTGACGTGAAAGAGGAGGGAAGCGTACTTCGGTACGCGACCGACGATTGAACGTCAGATTGCCGCTTAGGGGCGTTTGCAGCGTCGAGCCGTTACGCGGTTTGGTAAAACCGCGTAACTTCATCGCTTCCAAAAGTGGAGGATGAGCGTCGTGCGGTTTTGCTGTTCGGTTTTGACCAGGATGTTGTGGATGTGGGTCTTGACGGTGCCCACGGCAAGGAATAGCTCGTCAGCGATCTCTTGGTTCGATTTGCCCAGTACGACCAGACGCATAACTTCGGTCTCACGGTTGGAGAGCTTGTAGGCGTTGCGATAGAAGGGCATCTGCTCTTCGATGTGTCGATCAAGATCGCTGACGTTCTTTTCCTCGGGTGCCTCCTGCATGCGGATTGAAAGCACGTGGTAGGAGTAGATGATCAGCAGAATCGCAAAGTAGCAGGCAAAGACGTTTTCGCTAAAGTTGCGCTCGGACAGATATAGTTGCAGCCAAGAGGGCGCCAGACTCATGGGGACAATCAGAATGTTGTAGAAATCCTCGGCAACGATGCAACCGACCAGAATAGCGCCGATAATCAGGTGCTTTCGTTGGTTGTTAACGCGTGCCTTCAGCTCGACTTGTGTGCTCTTGCGTGCCGTCCAAAAGATATATAGCCCCACGAAAACAAGGAATACCTGACGCATCGTGTAGTAGAGCCATTGATGAATGGGGCCGTAGGGGACAGCGACGATAATCAGCAGCTCGCTCAGCAAGAACGTTGCGACGGGAATGACAAACTGCTTTTTTGAATGCTTGTCGAGCAAATCCATGGCAATGAGCCAAATAAAAGCCTGCGAAGCGGTCGCCACAAAGGTCCGCAACACAGGCATGGTAATTGAGTAATAGTCGCTGGCTGGAAAACACTGGTTTTGCAGCGTGTATTCAAAAAAGAAAATCTCGGTCATCTCGATGGCATAGCAGATAAATACGCCGCTGCCATAGATAAAGAAGCGTCGACGAGATGAGGCATAGGCGGCAAGCGAGAGCACAGCCGTCACAATACAGATCACGAGTATCGCTAGGGTATAGAAGAACATCAGGGTGTTCATCTGTCACCGTCCCATCTCATTTATTCTATGGCCGAGCCCTGTATACCTTGTGGGATATAGACGTCTCAACCCTTCGTTTCATTGTGGATTAGGCGCCGAGATACAGCATAGCCGTATACCGTTCGCGGTTCTAGATGGTAAACCCCCTGTAAACTCTTGACCTGCGGGTTTATATTGGTTTAGAGGGGGTGTAACTCCGTGAACGGTCTTTAATCCCGAATAAACTAGGTGAAAATTGCATACGGGTGAATGATGGTCTTGTCAACACGAGGCGTGATGTTCGAGCGCCTCATAGTAATAGTCGGCAAGACCGGCGGAAAGGAAATCGACATGGCACTGCCTAAGGATTTCATCGACACCAACGACTTCACCAAAGAGCAGATCATGGCTATCGAGGATCTTGGCCTGGCAATGAAGAAGGCCATCAAGGTTGACGGTTATTATCCGCACCTGCTCCGCAACAAGAGCCTTGGCATGATCTTCCAGCAGGTCTCCACCCGCACCCGTCTTTCCTTCGAGACCGCTATGACCGACCTCGGCGGTCATGCTCAGTTCTATGGCCCTGGCACCATCCAGCTCGGCGGTCACGAGTCCTTGGGCGACACCGCTCGCGTTATGGGCTCGCTGCTCGACATCATGATGGCTCGCGTTGACCGTCACAAGGACGTCGTCGGCCTCGCCGAGGGCTCCGCTGTGCCCGTCATCAACGGCATGTCCGAGTTCAACCATCCCACGCAGGAGATGGGCGACCTCATGACCATGCTCGAGAACCTCCCCGAGGGCAAGAAGATCGAGGACTGCACCCTGGCCTTCATCGGCGACGCCACCCAGGTCTGCGTCTCCCTCATGTTCATCGCCTCCAAGGTCGGCATGAAGTTTGTCCAGTTTGGACCTAAGGGCCACCAGATCCCCGACGGCGGCCTGCACGTCGGCACCGTCGAGGAGCGCGCCGAGTTCGGTAAGCAGATGATGGCCATCGCCGAGGAGAACTGCAAGGTCTCCGGCGGCTCGGTCGTCATCTCCGACGACATCGAGTGCATCAAGGGCGCCGACTTCATCTACACCGACGTGTGGTATGGCCTGTACGACGAGGAGGTCTCGGGCGAGAACTACATGGACGTGTTCTATCCCAAGTATCAGGTCACCATGGACATGATGAACTTCGCCGGCGCAGACTCCAAGTTCATGCACTGCCTGCCGGCCACCCGCAACGAGGAGGTCGTCGACGAGGTCATGGACGATCCCGAGCGCTCCCTGTGCTGGGTCGAGGCCGAGAACCGCAAGCACTCCATCCGTGCTCTCCTTGCCGCCCTGGGCAAGCGCACCCCGCTCAACGACGAGGGTGTCGAGTACTCCGCCAAGGCTGAGCTCCACGCCGCTCTCGAGGCTCTCGAGCAGCTCTAAGCTCAAGGCTTCTAAAAGCACGTTTGCGGGCGGCGGATGCTCGTCTCCTGTCGCCCGCTCACCGAGGCCCAAGCAATTGCCTTAATACCTTAGGCCCCGGATCTGTCCAAGACTGAGCGAAGGAGCTCATCATGAGCGACGGAAAGAAAAAGCTTTCCTTCTTGACGGTCATTTCGACCATCATCTGCGTCGTCTTCGTTTGCGAGGCCGCCGCACCTGCTGCCGCCATTGGCAACCAGCAGTTCTTCTGGTGGATCTTCCTAATCCTGACCTTCCTGCTCCCTTACGGCATGGTTGTCGCCGAGCTCGGCACCACCTATGACGGCGAGGGCGGCATTTACGACTGGGTACGCGATGGCCTGGGCGACAAGTGGGGCGCCCGCATTTCGTATTCCTACTGGGTCAACTACCCCCTGTGGATCGCCTCGCTGGCCACTATGTTCCCCGACATCCTGGGCATGGTCTTTGGCGTCGAGTTCAACCTAATCGCCAAGATGGGTATCGAACTTGCCTTTGTGTGGATCGTGTATCTCATGGGCCGCTCCAAGGCGGCCGACTCCGAGTGGGTCCTCAACGGAGGCGCTATCATCAAGGTCGCCGTTGCCGTTATCGTCGGCGCCTTGGGCATCTGGTATGCCATGGAGAACGGTTTTGCGAACGACATGTCCGCTGCCACCTTCCTGCCCGAGCTCACCAACACCAACGCCCTCGGCTACCTGTCCATCATCATCTTCAACTTCATGGGCTTCGAGGTCATCTGCACCATGACCGACGACATGGCCGATCCCGCTCGCGATATTCCCAAGGCCATCATCGTCGGCGGCGTGGCTATCGCCGTCATCTACCTGTTCGCCGGCTTCGGCATCGGCGCCGCCGTGCCGGCCGACTCCATCGACCCCGACTACGGCATGATCGTCGCAGTCCAGACCATGGTGGGCGACTCTATGATCTTCAAGGTCATCTGCATCGCCTTCCTGATCACCCTGTTCGCCAACATGGCCGCCTGGTCCTTCGGCGTCAACTCCGTCGCCCGCTACGCCGCCGAGCACGGCAACATGCCCAAGGTCTTCGCCTCGATGATCTCGGATGACGACATGCCCAACGGCGCCAACCTGGTCAACGCCGTCGTTGCCTCCCTGGTGCTGTGCCTGCAGCTCGTTCCCATCGAGGCCATCTCCAACGGTGTCTTCTGGATGCTCTTCGGCACCTCCGTCGTCTTCCTGCTGCTGACCTACATCCCGATGTTCCCGGCGTTCCTCAACCTTCGCAAGAACGACCCCGACCGCGAGCGCATATTCACGTTCCCGTTTAAGGGCGCCATGATGAAGGTCATGCTGGCCATTCCCTGCATCGAGCTGGTCCTGGCCATCGTTGCAACGCTGATCCCGTTCTCCGCCGCCGAAATTGGCGACAAGGTCCCGATGATCGTCATCTTCATCGTGCTCGTGCTCATCGGCGAGGTCGTCCGCGTCGTCTCCGCTAGGGACCGCGAGACCGAGTACAAGGGCCTCACTCCCGAGCTGGCAGCTCAGCGTCTCGCTGAGGAGGCCGCCGAGGCCGAGGAGAACTAGAGCACCCGGTTCTGGGGCTCCAACCCTCCTCGCGTACCAACGTGCGCTTCGTCGGGCTTGTCGCTCCCGACTTCGGGCACTCTAGCCTCTTCGGAGGCGTGCCAAAGCGACAGGTTTGCTAACCATTCCCCGGGGTGGGTGTGAGCGATAGCTCCGGTAACCACCGCCCACCCCAATCTCTCTTCCGTATCCTTCGTGCGTTTTGTCTCCACGCACTTGGTTACGTCGTCGCTTGCCGGTGCGACTCCGTGAAAACCGGCGCCGGGCGCCCCGACCTTTGCCGGGGAACGGGCGCCTATCATTTCTTGGTTTTAGGCTGCGGGTAACCCGCCCGCAGCAAGCGATCGTTCGATTTGGAGGAAATCTTATGCGTACGATCACCGAGTCCGAGTCCACCCCCAAGGCCGATGGCTTCTTTATGCCCGCCGAGTTCGCCCCGCAGGATCGCGTGTGGATGGGCTGGCCCCACCGCACCGACACCTGGGCCCACGGCGCCAAGCCGGCTCAGAAGCAGTATGCCGCCATCGCTCGCGCCATCGCCGAGTTCACCCCGGTCACCATGTGTGCCAACCAGGTCGACTACGCCAACTGCAAGGCCGTCTTTGAGAACGACGAGAACGTCACCGTTATCGAGATGACCACCGACGACGCCTGGTTCCGCGACACCGCTGCCACCTATGTCATCAACGGCAAGGGCGAGAAGCGCGCCAACCACTGGCACTTCAACGCCTACGGCGGCCTCGTCGACGGCCTCTATTTTCCGTGGGACAAGGACGAGCAGATCGCCCTCAAGATGGCCGAGCTCTCCGGCTGCCGCCGCTACCGTCCCGATGACATGATCCTCGAGGGCGGCTCAATCACCGTCGACGGCGAGGGCACCCTTGTCGTGACCGACCAGTGCCTGCTCTCCCCGGGCCGCACCTGCTCTGCGGTGCTCGAGGAGGAAGAGGATCCCGAGTCCATCTGGCCCAAGTACCACAAGAAGTTCGAGCCCTGGAGCGAGGAGCTCCGCGCCTACATGGACGAGCACCTCAAGGATTACCTGGGTGTCGAGAAGGTCATCTGGGTCAAGGAGGGCATCGACCCCGAGGAGACCAACGGCCACATCGACGACGTCGCCACGTTCATCGCCCCGGGCGTCATGGCCTGCATCTGGACCGACGATCCCGAGTACCCGTTCTACGAGCAGTGCCACGCCGCCTACGAGACCCTCTCCAACGCCGTCGACGCCAAGGGCCGCAAGATGAAGGTCTACAAGCTCTGCATGCCCGTGAACCCGCTGTTCATGGACCAGGCCTCCTGCGACACCATCGACGCCGACGAGAACGCCGAGCCGCGCGTCCCCGACGAGCCGCTGATCGCCTCCTACATGAACTACCTCGTGACCAACCACGGCGTTATCGTCCCGCAGTACGGCGACGAGAACGACCAGCTGGCCGTCGACACGCTCCAGAAGATCTACGACGAGGTCTGGGGCGAGGGCGTCTACAAGTGCGTCGGCGTTCAGTCCGAGCAGGTCGTCTTCGGCGGCGGCAACATCCACTGCATTACGCAGCAGGAGCCGTTCGCGTAATTGTCTGGCTTCCCGAGGCACGGCACCTTCCCGTTCATTCGTCGCTTGCGTACCAAAGTACGCGGCGCTCCTCTTTCAGGGCAATCTGCCGCACCTCGGAAACCCAGCCGATCAATCGGACAGTCGATGAATCGCACCGTGACCATCTCGGGGCATTGATGGTCGGTTTATTCGATGTCTTGGTCGGCTGGGTTTTTCTTTGGGCACTCCGTTGCCTCCACTTCGGAGTGCCCGCCTCTTTGATTGAGTACGCGTCTGATCTGGGATTTATTGCGGGTTAGGCCAATTGTTCGCTTGAATTTCCCAGGTCAGACGCGTATTCAATTGCTGATAGTTTCCGGTTGCGAGCGCGACCGTTTTGATCGGAGTATCTATGTACCAGCGTATCGTTATCTACACGCGCCTGTTCCGCGAGCGTTGGTCCAACAATTGCATCCTCTCTTCTCTTTGGGATGGCACCTGCACCGGTGACGCGGCCTGCAACCCTACCTTGGGCTGCGCCTTCGGTACAGATGCCATCCTTTTTGCTGTAGGGGGAGCGTGTCGTGGCAGGTAAAAAGTTCTCCCTGTTCGAGGTCATCCTCTCGGTTATCTGCGTTGTCTTTACCATCGAGGCGGCCGCTCCGGCATCTGCCATGGGTAACGTGCAGTTCTTCTGGTGGATCTTCCTCATCATTACGTTTTTGCTTCCCTATGGCCTGGTGGTGGCCGAGCTCGGTACGGCGTTCGATTCCGAGGGCGGTCTGTACGATTGGGTTCGCCTGGGCTTGGGCGACCGTTGGGGCGCTAGCTGCTCCTGGTGCTATTGGGTCAACTTTCCACTGTGGGTGGCAAGTATCGCCTGCATGTTCCCCAGTGTCATCAATGCGGTATGGGGCATCGAATTTTCGCTTGGGGTCCGAATTGCCATCGAGCTTGCCTTTGTGTGGGGCGTCACGGTCATGGCAATGCAGCCGGTGGCCGAGGCCGATTGGGTCATGGATGGCGGCGCCGTCATCAAGGTGCTCATTACCGCCGTGGTGGGAATCATCGGCATCTGGTTTGCCTGCAACAACGGCTTTGCCAACGATATGTCGTTTAAGACATTTGTCCCCGATCTGGGAGACACTAACTCACTGACGTATCTTTCAATCATCCTATTCAACTTTATGGGCTTTGAGGTGGTCGCGACCTTTGCCAGCACGATGAAGAACCCATCGCGCGATATCCCCAAGGCGGTTATCGCCGGTGGCGTTGCCATCGCGGCGATCTACATTATCTGTGGCATCGGTATTGGAGCCGCAGTTCCCACCGAGCAGCTTTCGCTCGATTCGGGCATTATGGACGCGGTTGCCGCCATGGTGGGGCGCAGCCACCCGCTGACGATGATTGTGGGCATGGCCTTTTTGGTGACGCTGTTCGCCAACATGATCTGCTGGAGTTTTGGCGTCAACAACGTTGCGAGCTATGCCGCGCGCCATGGCAACATGCCGCGTCCCTTTGCGCTGGTGTCCAAGAAGACCGGCATGCCCAACGGCTCGGCACTCATTAACGGTTGTTTTGCCAGCTTGGTGCTGCTACTTCAGATTCCGCTGGGCGAAGATTCCGACGTCTTTTGGGTCTTCTTCTCGATGAACGTCGTCTTTCTGCTCATGAGCTATATCCCGATGTTCCCGGCGTTTTGGCGCCTGCGTAAATACGACGACCGCCCGCGTGTGTTCCGCGCGCCCTTCGAGGGCAAGGTGCTTGCGGTAGCGCTTGCGGTGCCGGTGGTAGAGCTCGTGCTTTCCATTGTTGCGACAATCGTGCCGCTTAACAGCTCGCCCGCCGAGATGTCAAAACTACCCGTCCTTGTTGGCGTGGTGACCGGTGTGTTGCTGGGCGAGGTCTCGCGCATGATATCGCGCTGCGGCCGGAGTGTCGACAATCCCGGTGTTGGTGCAAGGGGGTCAGGTTACGTTGCGCCAAAGCAGTAACGCCGCGACCTGCGCGGTGTCTGCTGCAGCTTGGATTATTGTTCGCGGTGTTTGGAATCGGAATCAAGCTTGGGCGCAAAGAAGGGGACGTGGCCCAGGTAGGGACGACTGTCCGAACGTGCCTTAGCGGCACAGGGGACATCGTCGTAGGTAAGCGAGTCGCTCAGGCGGACGATGATCCTGGCGGCGGGAGCGACGATTTTTTTGAGTGGCTCAATCGGTGCCATGACATCTCCTCTCCTGCATGCGCCCCGTATTTTGGTGCAAATGTGCTAGCCGCAAGTCTAGCATCCCGCTGCATAGCGCTCCAGAACCACCACAGAGGGGACAGGCGCCTTTGTGGTGGTTCTGGTCCTTATTGGCGGGCTAATCCTGCGTGTTGCCGCCGTACATGTAGACGATAAAGCCGTCGCCGGTGTCTTGGTTGTGGTCCTCGAGGATGCGCTTCATGTTGAGGTGCTCGTAGAACTGCCAATCGGAGTTGCAGTCGCTCATCAGGAAAAACTTGGTGCAGCCGGCTTTGGCGAGCTCGGCGCGTGCAAGGTCAATAAGCGCGCGGCCGAGGCCCTTGCCCTGCCACTCGGGCACGATGATGATCAGGTTGAGCTGGCCCTGGGCATACTCGTTGCCCGTGGCGGCAAAGCGGTCGGCTGTGGCCTTCTCGCGGCTGTCGCCAAAGAGTGAACCCTCGAGCTTGGCGTCGGCGGTTTTTGACATTTCGGTTGCCTGGGCGAATAGCTCGTCGTAGCAAGGCTTCCACGTCGGGTTTTTGCGTGGTTTGCCGTCTTCGAAGATGCCGATGCAGCAAGCAGCGATGATGCGGCCTTCAGCTTCGGCAACGAGCGCGATAGGGGAGCGCTGCAGCTGCATGGCAATGTTGAAACGCGCACAGAAATCGGCGGCTTCGACGTCGCCGCGGTTGCGCAGCGTGTTGCACCACAGCTGGTTGTAGATGGCGGCGATACCATCCAGGTCATCGAGCGTGGCGGCGCGCAGGACTACGTTGTCAAGGCCCATGGAGGCTCCTTCAAGTTGGGTCAGGCCATCTATGAGTGTGGCATGGCCGCAGGGCCGCCGCATCAACCATTCGGCAGACGAGCCTCGAATCCTCGGGGGCGGAGGGCTCCAGGAGGGAATGAGAGTGGATTATCGGACGCTCGCTCGACGAGCGTGGATAATCTCCCACTTTCGCCCGAAAAGCAAGCCAAAAACGGGAGATTATCCACTCTCATTCTGGGTAGTCGTTTAAGAACGTCCCCAACGACTACTGGCATAGTGCGAGCCGCCATCGCCACCCGCTACAGCGAGTAACAAGCGGGAAAAACCGTTGCAAAACCAGTGCGAACAACCGCCGCGAAGGGAGTCCAGCCCCCCTTCGCGGCGTTTTTTTGCCTGACTGATGAGTCTCAAGACCAAGTGAGTAGACTTTTTTGGATCTGTCGAGCACATCGCGGGTGGCGCCCAATAAAACAGCAGGTCAGGGCTGTGGCGTTTTGGGGCGTGCTGGGCCTCCTGCAAAAAGCCTACTCACTTGGTTTTTTTCTGCTAGAAGACCGCCGCGAGGGAAAACAGCTCTCTCGGAGCGGCTGGTGTTTGCCCAGATAAAACCTACCAAAATAAACCTGTCCCTTTTTGGTAGGTGGTTTCGGCTGAACGGTGGGCCGTGCGGCTTGGGTGTGCGGGCTCACAATCTGGGGAAACTGAACAGATTGGGGGGGGGTTGTATGATCGATTCGAAGGGAAACGTGTGACCCGAGGGCATGTTTAACAGAGTGCGCCTGGCCCTTGAAGCCCGGCGCGCATGCGACTACCCCAAGGAATGTCCCAGACTGCCGGCAGAAAAGGAACGTCCCTAACTGCCGCCTAAATACGTTCCGCGATCTCGTGGATGAGGTAGTCGGTCTTTTCCCAGCCCAGGCACGGATCAGTGATTGACTTACCAAAGACGCCGCCGTCGACCGGCTGGTTGCCGTCCTCCAGGTAGGACTCGATCATAAAGCCCTTGACCAGCTTGGAGATGGACTCGTTGCGGCGGCAGCTGTCGAGCACCTCCTTGCAAATGCGATACTGCTCCAGCGGACGCTTGCCCGAGTTGTCGTGGTTGCAGTCGATGACCGCTGCCGGATTGGCATAGCCGGCGCGCTCGGTATAGCGCTCGGCCAGGCGCTCCAGGTGCTCGTAGTGGTAATTGGGGTAGGTGCGACCGCCGAGACCGATGTAGCCACGCATAACGGCGTGCGCGAGCGGATTGCCGTCGCACTCGACCTCCCAGTTGCGGAAGATGAAGCTCTGGTGCGCCTGCGCGGCGTAAATGGAGTTGAGCATAACGGTGGTCGAGCCAGCAGTGGGATTCTTCATGCCGACGGGTACCGAAATGCCGCTTGACACCAGGCGATGCTCCTGGTTTTCGACCGAGCGTGCGCCTACGGCAACATAGCTCAGCAGGTCAACGAGGTACTGGTAGTTGGACGGGTAGAGCATCTCGTCGGCGGTGAAGAAGCCCGTTTCCTCAATAACGCGCAGGTGCATATGGCGGATGGCCTTGACGCCCTCGAGCAGGTCGTCGGGAGCCTCGGGGTCGGGGTTGTGCAGCAGACCCTTGTAGCCGGTGCCCTTGGTGCGCGGCTTATTGGTATAGACGCGCGGAATGATGATGAGCTTGTCCTTGACCTCCTCGGCGGTCTTGGCCAGTCGGTTCATGTACTCAAGCACCGAATCCTCACGGTCGGCAGAGCACGGGCCGATGATGAGCACCTTGCGTGCGTCCTCGCCGGTAAAGACTTTGGCGACCTCAACGTCAAATGCCTGCTTTTTGGCGGTAAGCACGGCAGAAAGCGGCATTTCCTCGCGAATCTCCATGGGGATCGGCAGCCTGCGTTTGAATTCCATGGACATAGGGGCCTCCTCAATCAAATAAGTCAAAGCGTGAATTGTCGAATGCACGGCATTATCCGCTGTCGCACGCTAAAGTGCAAGTCCTCGTTACCCCGAAACGTGCCGAAAAGGGACAGGCTTATTTTGGCGGGTTTTATCTGGGAAAATGTCGGCAGTCGCCGGAAGGGGAGGGCCGGCATACGGCACGCTGGAGCAAGTTGGATCTTCTGCGGCATACCCCGTGGGCAAAAAATGGCAAATATGAGTACTGTTGCTGGCGTGGCATCATATCGAGCCTACAAGATAATATACAAAATAGGAAATATGTTCATTAACGTTGGCACACAGAAACATACTAACGGGCGTTTGGATTAATTTGAAGGCGTATAGAGGCCGTAAAGAGGTCATTTGAGGCGGTTTTGGCTGCTACTAAAAATGTAACAGTACTCATATTTGACCTTTTTTGGCCACAGGGTCCGGAAGGGGCAGTCAATCGGGCCCCAAGAGAGCTAATTCGAGTGCCGTGGACGAAAAAACGGGTGCTCAGTTCATCCTGCGCACCCGTTCTCGGGCGTTATTCGTTCCCTGCGGCAGAATTTACGCCGCCTCGTCGAACTGCGAGTTGTACAGGTCGGCGTAGAAGCCGCCCTGGGCGAGCAGCTCGTCGTGCGTGCCCTTCTCGACGATGTCGCCGTCACGGATCACCAAGATCACGTCGGCGTTGCGGATCGTGGACAGGCGGTGCGCGATGACAAAGCTCGTGCGGCCCTGCATCAGCGCATCCATGGCGCGCTGGATGAGCTCCTCGGTGCGGGTATCGACGTTGGAGGTCGCCTCGTCCAGAATCAGCGCCGGGCGGTCGGCCAAAATGGCACGGGCGATGGTCACGAGCTGGCGCTGACCCTGCGACAGGTTAGTGCCCTCCTCATTGATCATAAAGTCGTAGCCGCCGGCGAGCGTATGGATAAAGTGGTCGCAGCGCGCAGCACGTGCAGCGGCCTCGACCTCGGCGTCAGTCGCATCGGGGCGTCCGTAGCGTATGTTCTCGCGGACCGTGCCGTTAAACAGCCAGGTATCCTGCAGCACCATGGCAAACTCGCCGCGCAGTGCCGCGCGGTCCCAATCGCGCACGTCGACGCCATCGACACGCAGCGAACCGCCATCCACATCGTAAAAGCGCTGCAGCAGCTTGATGAGCGTGGTCTTGCCAGCGCCGGTGGGGCCGACGATGGCGATGGTCTGGCCGGGCTGCGCCTCGCAGCTAAAGTCGTGGATGATGGTCTTGTCGGGTGTGTAGCCAAACTTGACATGGTCGAACTCCACGTGACCGGGGCGCTTCTCGGGGATCTGCGCGGCGGCCTTCTGCTCCTCCTCGGGCGCAGCCAGGAACTCAAAGACGCGCTCGGTGGCAGCGGCCATCGACTGCATCGTGTTGCTCACGTTGCCCAGCTGCTGCACGGGTTGCGTAAAGTTGCGAACGTACTGGATAAAGCTCTGGATGTCGCCGGGCGTGGCATTGCCGGTCAGCGCGAGCTGCGCGCCCACCACGACGACGCCCACGTAGCCCATGTTGCCCACCAAGCTCATGAGCGGCATCATCAGGCCCGACAGGAACTGCGAGCGCCAGCCGCTAATAAAGAGGCGGTCGTTTTGACGGTCGAACTCCTCGATCGAGGCTTCGGCGCGGTCGAACACCTGAATGACGTTCTGGCCGGCAAAGTCCTCCTCGATAATGCCGTTGACGGTGCCCAGAACCTGCTGCTGCTCGCGGAAGTACGGCTGCGAGAAGTGAATCATCACGGCCAGGATAATCGCTGCTGCCGGCAGCGTGAGCACGGTGACGCCGGTAAGCGGCAGGCTGATCGAAAGCATCATGACGAGCACGCCGATAATCTGCGTCACCGACGTGATGAGCTGCGTCACGCTCTGGTTGAGCGACTGGCCGAGCGTATCGACGTCGTTGGTGATGCGGCTGAGCACGTCTCCCTTGCTGTGGCCGTTGAAGTAACTCATCGGAACGACGGCGATCTTGGCGGCGATCTCCTTGCGCATACGGTAGCAAATCTTTTGCGTGACGCCGGTCATGAGCCAGCCTTGGATCAGGCTGCAGATAGAGCTTGCCAGATACAGGCAGAGCAAAAAGCCGAGCGTCTTGGCGATCCAGGCAAAGTCGACATCGCCGGTACCGTTGACCTTGGCGACCAGGCCTTCGAACAGCTTGGTCGTAACCTGGCCGAGCACCTTGGGTCCCACAATGTTAAAAACGACCGAGCACACGGCAAAGGCGACGGCGGCAAGCACGGCAACCTTGTGTTGACCGATATAGCCGAGCAACTGCCGCATGGTGCCCTTAAAGTCCTTGGCCTTTTCGCCGCGGCCCATGCCACCCATGCGGCCCATGGGACCGCGCTGGCGGGTGGGCTTGGGAATCTGAGTCTTGGTCTCGTCTGCCATTAGCGCTCGCCTCCTTCCATGACGGTTTCAATCTCTTCTTGGGTAAGCCCCAGCTCCTCGGCGGAAAGCTGCGACTGTGCGATCTCCAGGTACGCCGGGCAGCTGTGCAGTAGTTCCTCGTGCGTACCGGTGCCCACCACGTGACCGTCGTCGAGCACGATGATCTGGTCGGCGTGCATGATGGTCGCGATGCGCTGGGCCACGACCACGAGCGCGGCATCGGTAACATTTTTGGCGAGCTCTTCGCGCAGGCGCGCGTCGGTCTTGTAGTCGAGGGCGCTAAACGAGTCATCGAACACCACGACCTCGGGCTTTTTGGCCAGGGCGCGGGCGATGGCCAGGCGCTGGCGCTGGCCGCCCGAGACATTGGAGCCGCCCTGGCTGATGGGGGAGTCGTAGCCGCTCTCGCGCTCGGCGATAAAGTCCTCGGCCTGGGCGATGCGTGCTGCCTGGCGCATGTCATCATCGCTCACCATGTCGCCGGCAAACTTGAGGTTGCTCTCGACGGTGCCCGAGAACAGACGCCCCTGCTGCGGGATGTAACCGATGCGGCGGCGCAGCTCGGAAAGGGTCATGTCGCGCACGTCGATGCCATCGAGCGAAATGCTGCCACCCGTGACGTCGTACAGGCGCGGAATCAACTGTACGAGCGTGGATTTGCCCGAGCCCGTGGAGCCAATGATGCCGAGCATCTGACCGGCATGTGTGGTGAAGTTCACGCCGCTGATGACGTCGGCGCGGGCATCGGGATACTGGAAGCTCACGTCGCGGAAGGCGAGCTCACCGCGCGGCGCGCTGGCCGCGGGCAGTTTGGGCGAGACGGGGTCGTTGATACTCGTGGGGCAAGTGATGACCTCTTCCACGCGCTCGGCTGCGACCTCGGCACGGGGCAGGATGACCGAAACCATGGTGAGAATCATAAACGCCATGACGATCTGCATGGTGTAGGAGATAAACGCCATCATGTTGCCGACCTGCATCACGCCGTCGGACACGCCCTGCGCGCCAAACCAGACGATAAGCACGGTGATGCAGTTCATGACGAGCATCATGAGCGGCATCATAAAGCTCATGGCGCGGTTGGTGTAGAGCTGCGTGGTCATCAGGTCGAGCGAAGCCTTGTCAAAACGCTCGAGCTCATGCTCCTCGCGGTTGAACGAGCGGATGGGCATAAGGCCGTCGAGCAGCTCGCGCGCGGTAAGGTTCACGCGGTCCACAAAGCTCTGCATCTTTTTGAACTTGGGCATGGTGAGGCCCATAAGCACGCCGACGACGGCCGAGACCGCGATGATGGCCACGGCGATGGTCCACTCCAGGCCGGTGTGGTTGGCCAGGACGCGCATGACGGCGACGATGCCCATGACGGGCGCCAGTAGGCACATGCGGATAAACAGGGTTGCGGCCATCTGAATCTGCTGAATGTCGTTGGTGCAGCGGGTGATGAGCGAGGCCTGGCTAAACTTGCCCACTTCGGCCGGCGAGAAGTGCATAACCTTGTTGAAGGTCTCGCGGCGCAGGTCGCGGGCGATGGAGCAGGCGGTGCGCGAAGCCACGGCACCGGTCAGGATGGTGGCAACGAGCGACACGAGGCACAGGCCGAACATCGTTGCCGCCATGCGGCCCAGGTAGGCGTTCTGCACGTCGGCGGGGTCGATACCCTGCGCCTTGTACTCTTCTTGCACGTAGGTCACGGCGCGCTGGGTGACAATGGACCCCGACATGGAGCCCATTTTGTCCGCCATCTCATTGGCGCCCTCGACGAGCTTGCTTTGGTCTACCAGACCGCCCTCGATACCTAGACGCAGGCTCTTCATGGTGATCTTACCGCCGTCGGCATCAATCTGCTTTTGCATATTCTGCGCCGCTGCGGCCTTCTGCTGCATTTCGGCGAGCTGCTCGGGCGTCATCGCTGCTATCTGCTCGGGGGTGGGCATGGACGGGGCGGCGTTGTTGCCCTCCTCGCTGGACGTGCCCATCATATCGCCCATGGAGCTGGCGTCGATGCCTTGGTTGAGCGAAAGGACGACGGTCTCGGGCAGGCTCATAATGTCGGCAATCTTGCCGCCGTCGGCACGCTCCTCCTCGATGCCCTTGTACGTTCGAATGCCGTTATGGTCCGCCTTGCTAAACACGGCCTCCACAGCCTTGGCGTCCTTGGCGCTCATAAAGAGTTTGAGGTCGTCGAGCGATTCGGCGCGAATGGTGTCGGGCACGGGCGAGGCGATGCCGCCTTGCTGCACGCCCACGTCGACGATGTCGCTCATATAGGTAGGCAGCGCCAGATCGGCGTTGCAGCTGATTACGATGAGTGCGATAGCTGCGAACAGTGCCAGGACATGCTTTTTAAAGAGCTTGAGAATCCTCACTCGGCATCTCTCCTTTCTTGATTGCGGTCGATAATTTCGTTGAGACGCCTTAGAAGGCGCACCATCTCTTGGGTATCTGTTTCGCCGAGCTGCTCGAGGAAGGCCGCGGTGCGGTCCTCGAATTCCCGACGCTTGATTTCGAGATCATGGAATCCCTTGTCGGTCACCGTGACGTGTACGCGACGACGGTCGGTCTTTGAGTGCTCACGCTCAACCCAGCCCTTGGCTTCGAGAGCGCGTAGGATATTGGCGATGCGGGCGTTTGAGACCCAGGCGCGATCAGCGAGTTCACTCGGCGTGAGCGAACCGCCAGCGAGTATGAGGGCGCGCATGACAGCCATCTCGCCGCCGAGAGCTTTGTCCGCAAAGCGCGAAATGCGCTGATGCATGCTGCCGAACTCAGTTAAGAGCTGACGCCCAAGCTCATGGAAATCGGTATCTTCCACTGAAAATCCCTAACACTAGAAACTATTTTCAGTGAAAGATGATACCCATGTACGCGCACCCTAACCGGCAGATTTTGAGGCATGTCCCAAAAAACTACTTGGCCGCTAGGCAAGATAAAGAGCGCATAAAGACTTAAAATATTTAATCGATGAAGCGTTTTAAAGAACTATCATGCTCGCGGTTGGCGGGGGTGTCATCACCATGACGACTGGGACTCATATAATCGTCACATGTGATGCTCCAACTTCCCGCAAGGAGACACCTTACATAAAGGGGGATGGAGTCATGGCATTTGACTTCACGGGCAAGACCGCGATTGTCACGGGCGGCACTCAGGGCATTGGCCTCGAGATCGCCAAGGGCATCGTCGCGGGCGGCGGACATGTCGCGCTCATCGCAAGGAACGCAGCTAAGGGCGAGGCCGCTGTGGCCGAGCTTGGCGAGGGCAACAGATTCTATCAGCTCGATGTTGCCGATGCGCCTAAGGCGCGCGAGACCGTCGAGCAGATTTTTACGGACCTGCCGCAAACCAACATCCTGATCAACTGCGCTGGTGTCATCAGCACCAAGAAGTTCGACGAGATCGATGACACCGAGTGGCGTCGCACCATCGATATCAACCTCAACGGCACCTTCACCATGATGAATGCCGTGTACCCGCACTTTAAGGCGGCACATGCCGGCTCTATCGTCAACGTGAGCTCTGTTGCTGGCAAGATCGGCGGCGGTCTGCTCGGCACCGCGGCTTACGCAAGCTCCAAGGCCGGCGTCAACGGCCTAACCAAGGCTGTCGCCAAGGAAGGCGGTAAGTTTGGCGTTCGCTGCAACGCCGTGTGCCCGTCGCTCACGCTTACCGACATGACGTCGATCCTTTCGGATGAAAACTCTCAGCGCATCATCAACGGTATTCCTCTGGGCCGCGCCGCCCAGGCGAGCGAGCCTGCGCAGATGGTGCTCTTCTTTGCCTCCGACCTTGCCAGCTTTGTGAACGGCGAGATCGGCGACTGCGACGGCGGCATCGTCCTGGACGGGTAATACCCCGCGACGTTAATTCGGCGACGGCTCCTGCGACTCGGGACCGTCGCCTTCTTTCTGGCACAGGAGCGTGTGGCCGCGTGTCGCACGCATCATAAGGAGATATAAATGAGTGAATCGACTGCGGTGGAGGCGCCGGCAACAAAGGAGCCGTTCTTTAAGATGTCCTCCATCCCGGGTGCCAATATTTTGGTGCCGCTTCTGTTGGGCTGCCTGCTCAACACGCTGTTTCCCGACCTGTTTAAAACGCTCGGCAGCTTTACGCTCGGCATGACCCAGCAGGGTGCAGGCCCGCTTGTTGGTGCCTTTTTGCTCATTGTCGGCACGACGATTTCGTTTAAGAGCGCTCCTGCCGCCGCTGCCCGCGGTGCCATTATCATTGCCGTCAAGCAGATCGTGGTCGTTGCCGTGTCGCTGCTCGTCCTTTATGTGTTCAACGACAACCTGTTTGGTATCTCGGCCATGGTAATGCTGGCGGCTTGCACCGGCGCTAACAACGCTATGTACGCTGGACTGATGGGCACCATGGGCAACGAGGCCGAGCGCGGCGCCGTCGCCATCACCACGCTCGTTGTTGGTCCTCCGGTCACGATGATTGTCCTTGGCGCCGCCGGCCAGGCTCCGATTGGCTGGTCGCTCGTTGGCGCCATCCTTCCGATCGTCGTCGGCATTATTCTGGGTAACCTCTTCCCGAGCTTTAAGAAGATGATGGCACCGGCACTTTCCGCCATCATCGTGCTCGTCTTCTTTGCCATGGGTTCGACCATGACCTTTGGCCAGCTCATCAATGGCGGTCTTCCCGGTATTCTGCTCGGCGTAATCTGCTCGGTGATCTTTGCAATTCCCGTCATCGCGGTCGATAAACTCACGGGCGGTACGGGTGTCGCAGGCGCGGCAATCTCGAGTTGCGCCGGCGCTAATGTAGCTACGCCTGCCGCCATGGCGAGCGTCAACGAGGCCATGTACGGTGGCGCCGTGCTCGCAACGGCTACGGCGCAGGTTGCGGCGTGCGCTATCGTGACGGCCATTTTGACCCCGCTGGTCACCAGTTGGTGTTACAAGCAATTTGAGGGCCAAGGCAACGGCAAGGCAACAACCGATAAGGCCGCCGCAGCCGCCTAATGCCAGGCGACAATCAAAGCTAAAAAACTAGCCACGCCGCAGGGCGGCCATGGGGGAATCCCGTGGCCGCCCTTCAGTTTCTGAAAGGTCACTGGGACACTTTACCCTGGTAAAGCTGGCATAACAGCTAGACTGCAGGACGTATAAAGGCAAAGGGAAATATCACGCAATTCGGCGAACGGTAGCTGCTGGCGGATGCGTTTCCTGCGGGTTTGTTAAAAACTCCATAATGGTATAAAAAAAGAAACATATAACAGCCCTGATGAAGGGGGTGGCTATGCTATCCTTCTCACACGGGTGAAATCTTGGGTTTTGGGTTGCAGTTCCAAGGTGGACAAGCGTTTTTCCCTGCACCAACGTGTGGTGAAGAATGAAAGAAGCCGATAGTGATAGCGCAAGCCGATAATTCAAGAATTCAATAAGCAGCGGTGTGAAAGAGCGCCGCATTACACGTAACTAGGAGCGTGGTTACACAATGCAGGAGGCATGGGAAGGCTTCAAGGAAGGCATCTGGACTGGAGAGGTTGACGTCCGAGACTTCATCCAGAAGAACTACACCCCCTACGAGGGTGACGATTCGTTCCTCGCCGGTCCGACCGAGCGTACCAAGGAACTGTGGGGCGAGGTTCTCGACCTGCTGCTCAAGGAGCGCGAGCAGGGTGGCGTCCTCGATATGGACACCAAGACCGTCACGGGCATCGTGAGCCATCCAGCTGGCTACATCGATAACGCCCATCGTGATATGGAGACCATTGTCGGCCTCCAGACTGACAAGCCGCTCAAGCGCGCGCTGCACGTCAACGGCGGTATCCGCATCGCTTGCCAGGCTGCTAGCCAGCACGGCTACAAGGTCGACGAGAACGTTGTCGAGCGCTACACCTTCGAGCGCAAGACCCACAACGCCGGCGTCTTCGATGTCTACACCCCCGAGATGCGCGCCTGCCGCTCGGCCCACATCATTACCGGTCTGCCCGATGGCTATGGCCGCGGCCGCATCATCGGCGACTACCGTCGTGTCGCCCTGTACGGCGTCGACTACCTGATCAAGGACAAGGAGGCCCAGAAGGCTTCCACCCCGACGGTCATGACCGCCGACAACATCCGTGATCGCGAGGAGCTGCAGGAGCAGATCCGCGCCCTCGGCGAGCTCAAGATGATGGCCGAGACCTATGGTTTCGATATTTCCAACCCTGCTACCAACACGCAGGAGGCCATCCAGTGGATGTACTTCGCCTACCTCGCTTCCGTCAAGGAGCAGAACGGCGCCGCTATGTCCATCGGACGTACCTCTACGTTCATCGACATCTATGCCGAGCGCGACCTTGCCAACGGTACCTTTACCGAGGAGCAGATCCAGGAGTTCGTGGATCACTTCATCATGAAGCTCCGCATGGTCAAGTTTGCCCGTACCCCCGAGTACCAGGCCCTGTTTACCGGCGATCCGCAGTGGGTCACCGAGTCCATCGGCGGCATGGGCGTTGACGGCCGTACGCTCGTTACCAAGATGAGCTACCGCTACCTGCACACGCTCGAGAACATGGGCACCAGCCCGGAGCCCAACTTGACCGTTCTGTGGTCGACCCGTCTGCCCGAGAACTTCAAGAAGTTCTGCGCCAAGACCTCTGTCGCCAGCTCCTCGATCCAGTACGAGAACGACGACCTCATGCGCGTTTACCACGGCGACGACTACGGCATCGCCTGCTGCGTGTCCTCCATGCGCATTGGCAAGGAGATGCAGTTCTTCGGCGCCCGCGCCAACCTGGCCAAGTGCCTGCTCTATGCGCTCAACGGCGGTGTTGACGAGGTCTCCAAGAAGCAGGTCGGCCCCAAGTATCGCGCCGTCGAGGGCGATACGCTCGATTACGATGACGTTGTGGCCAAGTACAACGACATGATGAAGTGGCTTGCTGGCGTGTACGTCAACTCGCTGAACATCATTCACTACATGCACGACAAGTACTGCTACGAGCGCATCCAGATGGCTCTGCACGACAAGCACGTGCATCGCTGGTTCGCTACGGGTATCGCTGGCCTTTCCGTCGTGGCTGACTCCCTGTCCGCCATCAAGTACGCCAAGGTCCACCCCGTCCGTGATGAGAACGGCATTATCGTCGACTTCGAGACCGAGGGCGAGTTCCCCAAGTACGGTAACGACGACGACCGCGTCGACCAGATCGCTCACGACGTTGTGCACCAGTTCATGGAGTACATCCGCATGAACGACACCTACCGCGACTCCGTGCCTACAACCTCGGTTCTGACCATTACCTCCAACGTCGTGTACGGCAAGAAGACCGGCTCCACGCCCGATGGCCGCAAGGCTGGCCAGCCGTTCGCCCCGGGCGCTAACCCCATGCACAAGCGCGATAGCCACGGCGCCATCGCTTCGCTGTCTTCGGTTTCCAAGCTCCCGTTCCGCGATGCTCAGGACGGCATCTCCAACACCTTCTCCATCATCCCGGGTGCGCTCGGCAAGGAGGACCAGGTGTTCTTTGGCGATATCGACCTTGATCAGCTGGGTGAGTAACTATTGTTAGTGCTATACTAACAATAACAATTACTGATTAGCGCGCCGGTTTCGGCCGGCGCCTATCAAACGAAGGAGACATATTATGAAGGTTTCTGAAGTTTCCGAGACTCAGGCCGATAACCTGGTCCACATGCTCGACGCTTACGCCGAGAAGGGTGGCCACCACCTGAACATCAACGTCTTCAACCGTGAAACGCTGCTCGACGCTCAGGCTCACCCCGAGAAGTACCCGCAGCTGACCATCCGCGTTTCCGGCTATGCCGTAAACTTCCACACGCTCACCAAGGAGCAGCAGGACGAGGTCATTTCGCGTACCTTCCACAACAAGTTCTAAAGGGACTCAACTCCCACCGGAGACCCGGTAAGGCCCACGCACGTTGCCTCTCAAACGTCCTCGCCGTTATGCGGCTGCGGAATGTTTGCGAGGCAAAGTGCTCCCGGCCTTACCGGGTCTCCTTCGTTGTCGCCCTTTAGGGAACCACGCCTCATTCAATTGGTGTCCTCGGACATGCAAGAAGCCCTCGCTGTGCACTTCGTGCGGCGAGGGCTTCTTGCGTCCTGCGGAATGTTTTGGGAGGTAGCCCAAACAGCCCCGGCGGGGTCCTGTGTAGTCACCCTTTAGGCGGAACTCTCCTGATGGGCTGGACGCACGGGATACTTTCTTGGCAACTACCGTTTATCTCGTATAGCGACCGTTTGCGGAGTAAGTAACACTTATATATAAACCGTGTAGAATCTCAGGTAAGCACGGAGTTTTTCCAGGGAGACGCTGTCCTTTGTTGTGTGCAAGGGACGGCGTCTCTTTGGCGCTTGGAGGCCGTTCTGCAGCAGGATGGCGGACGTGCGTCACATATTAAAAAGCCAACGTCGAGATGGGTCGTGATAAGAATGGGCAAGTACGTAATCGTGGTTGAGTCTGGGTCGGATGTGACGCCGGAGCTCTGCGCGCGCTACGGCATCGTGCGCGTGCCCATGCATGTCACGATTGGTGACGAGACCGTCGAGGACGGTTCGATCGATCCGCTCGAGATTTATTCGCGCTGCAACGAGTTTGGCGTGATGCCCAAGACCAGCGGCTGTGCGCCGGCAGATTTTTCTCGCGTGTATGACCGCATTCATGCCGAGCAGCCCGACGCGATCATTTTGCATCTTGCATATTCCGAGGCCACGACCTGTTCGCATCAGTCCTCGAAGATCGCCGCCAAGGGTCGCGATTACGTCTACTCCATGGACACGCGCTTTGTCTCGGTAGGCCAGTCACTCGTTGTCATCGAGACCGCTAAATACATCGAGGCACACCCCGATGCCACCGTTGACGAAATTTTCGACTTTACCAATTCGGTGATGAACCGCGTGCTGCTGGGCTTTGTTCCTACGGACCTTGCCTTCCTTAAGGCAGGCGGTCGCTTGTCCAACGTCGCGTTCCTAGGCGCCCATCTGCTCAAGCTTAAGCCCTGCATTGAGGTGACGGGCGGCAAGTTCGTGGCAACCGAGAAGTTCCGCGGCTCTATGCTCAAATGCGCTCGTGCCTTTATTGACCACATGGTTGCGAAGGGCGAGATTGATTACTCGCACATTGGCCTGGCGTATTCGGTGGGCCTTTCTGAGGAGCTGCGCGACGACATGGAAGTCTATACGCACGATCTGGGCTTTAAGGACGTTACCTGGACTCAGGTCGGCGGCGTCATCTCGAGCCATTGCGGCCCGACCGCCTTCGGTGCGGTGCTTACGCTTAAAGCGTAAGACCTGGCCTCTATCGATTTCTATTGCCTCGGTGGCGGGCGGGTAGCGACAACCTTCCCGCCGCTCTTGCGTGGGGCCAAATAGAACAACCCAAATGACTGCTAAACCGTTTCGCCATCATGCGTATGGGCTAGAATGAGTCTGGCATTAAGTAGTTAAAACCAATGAGAGGCAAGGTAGCGGGAATGGCTGAGATGACGCTCGAGGGTGTGGACGCTCGTCCCGAGGACTCTGCGTTTGCCCTGGGCCGCGTACATTCGATTGAAACGATGGGTACGGTCGACGGTCCCGGCATCCGCTTCGTAGTGTTTGTCCAAGGCTGCCCCATGCGCTGTGCGTATTGCCACAACCCCGATACCTGGTCGGTTAGCGGCGGCACCATGGTGGCCGTCGAGCACCTGATGGACGAGTTCCAGAGCAATCATGAGTTTTACCGCAGCGGTGGTATTACGGTGTCCGGCGGCGAGCCGCTCCTGCAGCCCGCGTTTTTAGCCGACCTGTTTCGCGCCATGCACAATAACCCCGATGGTCGCGTGCATACTTGCTTGGATAGCTGCGGCTATGCGTTCGATCCTGCGCATCCCGAGAAGTTCGATGCCGTACTCAACGAGACTGATATGGTGCTGCTCGACATTAAACATGCCGATCCCGTCGAGCATAAAAAGCTGACCGGTTGCGATCCCGCACGCATTCTGGCGTTTGGTGATGAGCTTGCGCGTCGCAAGATTAAGGTCGTTATCCGCCACGTGGTGGTGCCGGGCATTACCGACACGGTGGAGGAATGCGAGGCGCTCGGTCGTCTGATTGCCCCGTGGCATAACGTGGTCGGCCTGGAGATGCTGCCATATCACACCATGGGTATCGTCAAATATGAGCAGCTGGGGATCCCCTATAAGCTTGAGGGCGTGCCCCAGATGGATGCCGCGCGCATGCCCGAGCTGCGCAACGCCGTCATGACGGGCATGAAAAAGCGCCGCGCGGAGCTCAAAAACGCCATCGGCTAGCGTGCCATAATAGCCCCTTTATGATTCCTGAGCTGTACTGGCCTAACGGCTTGGTGCTGACACGGTTGAGCCAAAATGCTGGTACCATACCGTGGATAAGCAGTTTTCACAGGTTTGGGGGGGATGGTATGCCTACCATCGCGATTATCGGTGCGCTCGATAAAGAGGTTGCGCAGATTAAAGAAGAACTGAACGGTGCTCGTGTGTCGCAAGAGGCGGGCTTGACTGTTGTAAGCGGCGAGCTTGACGGTTTGTCTGTGGTCGCCACAACCGCTGGCATGGGAACTGTAAACGCCGCGGCGGCAACGCAGCATCTCATCAGCAAATATGCCCCGCAGGCCGTTGTTTTTTCGGGCATTGCGGGTGGTCTGAACCCCAGGCTCCATATTAATGACGTGGTTATAGGCAAGTGCCTGCGCTATCTCGATACCGACACGGCGCTCATCGCCGAGTCGGCGCCGGGACTTGAAGAATTTGTCTCGGCTCCGGCTCTGGTTGATATTGCAACTGCTGTGCTTGTCGAGCACGGGTTTGTGGACGCATCGTTGGATGTGGCGGCTGCGGAGAAGGACCCCAAGCAGTTCCTGGTTGGCACTATCGCTACAGGCGACCGCTTTGTAACGGGCGACGCCATGCGCACCGCCGCCATCGAGGCGACGCATGCCGATTGCGTTGAGATGGAAGGTGCTGCAATTGCCCATATTGCAGCCAAGAACGGTGTCGATTGTCTGGTGCTGCGTGCTATCAGCGATAATTGTGACGAGGCATATGACGCGTTTTGCGAGCGAGAGTTCGATTTGGATGAGTACGCCCGCACCGCGAGCGGCATGACGCTCGATATCGTTCGCCGCATCGCCGCTGCGTAACCGTGCATCTCTATTGTAAGAACCTACGACCAAGGAGTATCCATGGCCGATTCCATTAACTACCAGCTTGCCAAGTTTGTTGCCAGCTACGGCAAGGTTTCGCAGATTCCCGAGTCCACCTGTCCCGAGGTGAGCTTTGTGGGCCGCTCCAATGTGGGCAAGTCGTCCATCATGAACAAGCTCTTTGGCCGCAAGAACCTGGTTAAGGTTTCGAGCACGCCGGGCAAGACGAGCAACATCAACTTCTTCGAGGCTGACGACGTACACTTTGTGGACCTGCCGGGCTACGGTTTCGCCCGCCGTTCCAAGGCCGAGCGCGATCGTTGGGCCGAGCTCATCGGCGACTTCTTCGATTCAGAGCGCAGCTTTAACCTGGTCGTGTCACTGGTGGATATTCGTCACGACCCCAGCAAGCTCGACCATGACATGATCGACTACCTGCAGGGCAACGAGTTCAACTTTATCGTCTGCCTCACCAAGGCCGACAAACTCAGCCGCACCCAGCAGGCCCGCCAGGCGGCAGCTATCAAAAAGCAGCTCAACGTTCCGGCCGAGAACGTGATCATCACAAGCTCCCAGACCGGTACCGGCATCGACGAACTCAAGCGCCGCATCGCCGAGGCCTGTCTCTAATCGAGCTACAACCCCTCAAAAGCGCTCATCTATATCACCTCAGTGATAGTTTTTTAGGAGACCTAGGTATTCAATATGCGCTTATGAGTGAGCGCGCGTTCTCGGCGATCAGGTTCCGCGATTGGAAGCAGGCCTCGGGAGCTGAGTTTTATCCCAAACGATTTGAGCGAGAACAGAACGCTCGACGCAAGTACCTGGATACGGTAAACGGATTTGACACCGAGGGTGTCGACATTAGGGATTTGATGGCAGGGAGGGTTGATTTAAATGATCCAAGAGTTAACGGATTGTGGGCCGAGTAGGACATATCCCGTCTACTACCTCGAGGACGCAATGAACAACCTCGGCGACTGCTTTGACTATGCCGTAAACGACTATGGAGCAGAAGGATCAGAAGTCGCTGAGCTCTTTTGTTTGAGCGGCGTGGCCCGTGAGTTTGAACGTGGAAACGCATGGGTCGTATCGGGAAAATCGGGCGTTGAGTTATTCGCACTCATTGCCGAAAGGTCTGGTTACCAAGCGGGGTCGATGCCAGATCGTTCCTATCGATTTGAGAAGACACCGGAATACTGGACGGGCTGGATATTGGCGTATCTACAGTGGCGTCTAGGAGAGCCTTTTGAAAACCTGCTGCATGTTGTTCCGTTTGATGTGCTGTGCGGCCTGTACTACCCCTGGCACGAAGCCTCGGAGGAACGCGTGGCGCGTCTTGTATGCGATATGGCGAAGAAAATACCTCGTCAAACCAAGTTGGCGCTGGCAAGAAAGAGGATCAAGAAAACCCAACAAGACCTGGCATACGAATCGGGCGTATCACTCCGCTCAATCCAAATGTACGAACAGCGCCAGAGAAACATCAATGAAGCCTCGGTAACAACCGTAAGGGATATGGCAAAAGTCCTACACTGCAACATCGAAGACCTCCTAGAGCCAGTCTTCGAATACAAAGAAATCAGCGCTGCGTAAAACGGGCATATTGCCAAGGCCCATTACAAGAAAGTGCTCCATGCCAGCAAAAGCCCCCACCAATAAAAGCGGCTTAAAGGGCCGAAATCGTATGAATGGCATTGCGACTTCCAAATGGGCTGACTGCTGCTTGAAAAGCTATAGAAATAGGGGCCGGCTTAACGGCCCCAAGCATCGCATAAATGGTATTTACGTTGTATCAACTATTTCTTGTTTTTAAACCATTTGCAGATACGCCAAATAACCACTCCGATGAGAATCCAAACGAGAGCGATTGTAATGTCTGAGTGTGCAGGAATAGGGGTCATCGAACTTCCTCAATTGATGTGAGTCTAGTTTGCATAGGTGTGGAGCGTGCTGCCTTCCATGGTCGCTTGCAACACGGCGATACCGGACGCCATCCCCATCGATTCATAATTGAGTCGATATGTCGCCTGCTTAGAGTTCCATTTAAAGGACTCGTTTGTTACCGTGCAACCGAAAGTTGAATAGTTTTGTCCCCAAGCGCTGGTAATGAGCGAGTTCGCTATCTTGATCTTGAATTCGCGATAAATAACAGGACTGTTGTAATAGATAGTCCAAGTTCCAGATGCGTTGTTGTAGTAACTGTCCCATATCAGGCTGGGTTCATTGGTTTTTTTAATTCCTATTACTGCAACGGTCCCATCCTTAAGCTTGATTTGATGAGACTGCTCGGGACCTTTCGTTAAATCAAAATCTTGGGTTGCGCCAGAAATTGCGACAGCATCGCTTTCTGCAGCATAAGCAGTCGAAGGGCTAAACGAGAAACATATCGGTAATATCAAAAGTATCGAGAGGAAAAACGAAGCTTTGAGTGTGCGTAACACTTTGACCACCTCCATACTGCGATGCTTAATTAATAATAGCATAGATAAACAGTTTAGAGTAAGTTGCATGTACGCAATGCAACTTGTACGGTTTTTGCCCGCAGGGAGATAGGCCTTGCAAACGACATGCGGCCTGAAATACGATGGTGCCTCCCCTGATAACAATCCGCAGATCGAATTGCCCCGTCGCTCGAAGCGCACGACGGGGCAATTCATGATCGAGGACGTTTTCAGGGGAGGCCCCAAGGGGACCGGTGAGGGCAATGAGGCAGGGCGCTACAGGTACTCGATTTGAGCGCCCTCGGTGTCGCACGTCAGAATATGCGTCGCACACCTGGGGAACTGCTCACGCAGCTTGACCTGTAGGAATTTTGCCACGATGGTGTCATCGGTCACAGCCATGAGAGTCGAGCCCGAACCGCTGATCCAGATGGTCTTGGCGCCCCCGTTAAGGCAGGTGTCGCGCACAGCGTTGTAGTCGGGGATGAGGCGGCGGCGATAGGGCTCCTGGATGCGGTCGTCGTTGGCGGCGGCAATCAGGTCAAGGTCGCCGGTCTCCAAGCCGCGCGTCATGCCGGCGATGCGGCCCATCTGCCACACGGCGGTGGAGAGCGGAATCTCCTGCGGCACGACCTTGCGCGCCTCACTCGTGTGTACCTCGTAGGGCGGAATCACGGTAATAAAACGCAAGCGGTCGCTCACCTCGTAGCGCAGGCACTGGGGCAGCGAATCGGTCGGCGAAAAGGAGCATACGGCGCCGCCCAGGATGGCGGGAGCGACGTTATCGGGATGGCCCTCGACCTCGGTGGCAATGCGGACGAGCTCGGCGCGATCGACGGTGTGGCCCGTCAGCGCGGCGGCTGCCATAATGCCGGCGACGACGCAGGTGGAGCTGGAGCCCAGGCCGCGGGCGACGGGAACGTCAGTCTGAATGTCGATGGCGACGGGGAAGGCCGGTTCGCCCCATGCGGCCAGCGCATCGACAAAGCTGACGTAGACCAGGTTGTTCTCGTTTTGGAACTCCTCGGGGCAGCCCGTGATGGTGAGCTTATCGGCGCGCTCGAAGGTAAAGTGCGAGTAGAGGCTGACGGCCATGCCGAGGGTGTCGTAGCCGATGCCTAGGTTGGCGCTGGTTGCTGGGACGGTGATCTTGATCATGTGGGTCCTCCTGGCGTGCCTGGCTGTTTAGTTCGCTGCTCGGGCAGTCCTGCGCAAGACGGAAAGCACATTCAGTGCTTTCCTTTGCGTGCGGAACTCGCGACGAACTAAACAGGCAGGCACGCTGTGCGCGTTCGTCATCATCCCGGGGGTTATCTGATGAAAGAAGGTGCGCCGGCTTTCGCCGGCGCTTAATAAGGGATCTAGTTGGTGCTCATTCGTTTTGCTGCAGACTCGACGTAGCTTGCCATCTCATCGACGTCGCAGACGTCTTCAAAGCGGACGGGCTTGGACTCGAGCTCGGCGAGCTGGGCCGGGGCGACCGTGTTGGTGGCCTGCTCGAGCACACGCATAGCCTCAAAGTCGTCCTTGGGAACGTCGAGGCCCAGGGCGTCGCAGCAGGCGCGCGGGAACTTGTAGGGGCTGGCGGTCGAAAGCAGCACGCGGGCCTTGGCTCCCTCGGCGGGAGCGACCTTTTCAAAGACGTGATAGCCGCAGGCGGTGTGCGGATCGATTACGTAACCGTTCGCATCCCAGCAGCTCTTGATGGCAGTGCGGACCTCGTCCTCGCTGGCCCAGCCGCAGCCAAAGACGCTCTGAATCTTTGCCAGCAGGTCGGCGGGAACATCATAGCGACCAGTCTGTGTCAGTTGCTCCATAAGGCCGGCAACGAGCTCGCAGTCGCCATCGGACAGGAAGTACAGCATGCGCTCCAGGTTTGAGCTGATGAGGATGTCCATCGAAGGCGAGATGGTCGTGAAGAACGGACGGTTGCGGTCGTAGACGCCGGTGGTCAGGAAGTCGGCCAGCACGTTGTTCTTGTCGCTCGCAACGATGAGCTTAGCGACGGGCAGGCCCATGCGCTTGGCATAGTAGCCGGCCAGAATATCACCAAAGTTGCCGGTCGGCACACAGAACTCTACGGCGTCGCCTGCCTCGATGGCGCCGGCGCGTAGCAGCTGCGCATAGGCGGCAAAGTAGTAGACGACCTGCGGCACCAGGCGGCCGACGTTGATGGAGTTTGCGCTCGAAAGCACGGTGCCGGTGGCCTCCAAGCGCTCGGCAAGCTCCTTATCGGCAAAGATGCGCTTGACGGCGCTCTGGGCGTCGTCAAAGTTGCCGCGGATGCCGCAGACGGCGACGTTGTCGCCCTCCTGTGTGGACATCTGCAGATTCTGCACGCGGCTGACCTTGCCTTCGGGATAAAAGACGGTGATGCCCGTGCCCGGAGCATCGGCAAAGCCGGCGAGTGCTGCCTTGCCCGTGTCGCCCGACGTGGCGGTGACGATCATGATGCGCTCGGCGCCGCCGTCCTTGGCGGAGGTGCGGGCCATGAGGCGGGGGAGCATCTGCAAGGCGACATCCTTAAAGGCGCTCGTGGGACCGCCAAAGAGCTCCATCACATAGGTTTGAGGAGCGTCGGTGCCCGGCGCTGCGTCGAGTTTGACGAGCGGCGTGACCTCATCGCTTGCAAACGTACCGCGGTAAGCCTCATTCACACAGGCCGAAATTTCTTCGTCCGTGTAATCGTTCAGTAACATTCCCAACACATCTTGAGCGATTTCAAAGTACGATTTATCGGCAAGCGAGCTGATATCGACCTGTTGGATGCCCAGCTCGTCCGAGACAAACAAACCCCCGTCGGGAGCGATGCCGGTACGGATTGCCACCTTACTTGAGCACGATAAAGTGCGTCCTCGTGTACTATGATAAGTTCCCATATAACACTGCTCCTCGGATGCCTTGGTCCCAATCGGTGAACCCATGGTATCAGAGCACGCAAAACAGGTTTGCAGAGGCTTTTAGAAAGGTAACCTCCACGCCATGATAAAAATTGCCAAGTTTGGTGGCTCGTCGGTCGCCGACGCCGAACACTTCAAGAAGATCAAGGCCATCGTCGATGCCGACCCTGCCCGCCGTTTTGTGGTGGTTTCCGCCTGCGGCCGCCGCTTTAAGGGCGACACCAAGGTGACCGACCTGCTCTACCTGGTTAACGCGCACGTTAAGTATCACGTCTCGTGTGAGGAGCTGCTCGAGGACATTGGCCAGCGCTATTTTGATATCGCTGACGAGCTGGAGCTCACCTATCCCATCCGCGAGGAGTTTGCAGCCTTTGCCGAGAGCGCCCGCTCGGGCGGCTACTCCACCGAGGAGCTTGTAAGCCGTGGCGAGTACTTTACCGCCCGCCTGATGGCCGAGTACCTGGGCCTGCCGTTCTTGGACGCCGCGACGGTCGTAGCGTTCCATCACGACGGTACGCTCAGCATGAACCGCACCTCCGAGCTGGTGCAGGAGTACGGTCAGCAGGGCGGCTTTGTTATGCCCGGTTTCTACGGCGCGACGCGAGAGGGCCAGATCAAGCTGCTCGACCGTGGCGGCGGCGATATCTCGGGCTCGATCCTTGCCAAATGCCTGGGCGCCGACCTGTACGAGAACTGGACCGACGTCTCGGGCTTCTATTCTGCCGATCCGCGTATTGTTCCCGAGGCTCAGCCCATTGCGCGCGTTACCTACGAGGAGCTGCGCGAGCTTTCGTACATGGGCGCAAGCGTCCTGCACGAGGAGGCCGTGTTTCCCGTGCGTGAGGCGGGTATTCCGCTGGTCATCAAGAACACCAATGCGCCGCAGGACCCCGGCACCATCATTAGCGAGACGGCAGACGAGGGCGAGGCGGAGCCCATCATTACCGGCGTGACCGGCAAGCGCGGTTTTGTCGCCATCAACGTGGCTCGCGACCGCACCAAGCCCCGTGTTGGCTTTATGCGCCGTGCGCTTTCGGTCTTCGAGCGCTATGACGTTTCCGTCGAACACATGCCCACCGGTGTGGACCGCTTTGGCGCCGTAGTGCAGGAGCAGGACGTGCACGACTCGCTATACTCGCTCGTGGGCGACATTCAGCAGGAGGTCGAGCCGCTCGAGATCGAGGTTGTCGAGGGCTTGGCGCTTATCGCTACCGTTGGCCGCAACCTGCGCGGCCGCGCGGGTATCTCGGGCCACCTGTTTGGCATGCTTGGCCAGGCCGGCGTGAGCGTGCGTATGATTTCGCAGAGCTGCGACGAGATCAACATCATCATCGGCGTGGAGGAGAAGGACTTCGATCTGGCGATTCAGACCATTTACCGTGCCTTCTCCGACGAAAACGGCATTGTGAAGGTCTCCGACCTGGAGGCTTCCGCGCCGGTCGATCCCGCCCTGGCCGCGCTCCACAAATAGTTGACATCCCGGTGATGTTTTTGGGACATGTCTCATAAATCTACGGCGGGGCGTTTCGTTCCGGTTTCGTCTCGACGGGGCGGGTTTCGTGTCCGCCCCGTTCTTGTATACACTGGCAACAATAATCGGCCTGCTCGTCGTGCGGGCAAAAGCCACAACCTTTAAAGGGGGAAGCATGAAACAGTACACGGTTGCTATTTTGGGCGCGACGGGAGCCGTGGGCACCCAGATGCTCGAGTGCCTCAACGAGCAGGAGTTCCCGGTTGGCAAGCTCAAGCTGCTGGCGAGCGCGCGTTCTGCGGGCAAGACCGTCGAGTTCCGCGGCGAGCAGATCGTGATTGAAGAGGCTTGCCCCGAGGCCTTTGAGGGCTGCGATATTGTGCTTGGCGCCGCCGGCGACGACATCGCAAAGGAGCTGCTGCCCGAGGCCGTTAAGCGCGGCGCCGTCGTAGTCGACAACAGCCACGCCTTCCGCATGGATCCCGAGGTGCCGCTGGTCGTGCCCGAGATCAATGCCGACGATATCAAGTGGCATCACGGCCTTATCGCCAATCCCAACTGCGCGACCATTATCGGCCTGGTTCCCACGTGGCCGCTGCACCAGCTCGCCGGTGTCAAGCGCATGATCGTCTCGACGTATCAGGCGGCTTCGGGTGCCGGCGCTCCCGGTATGGCCGAGCTCGAGACTCAGCTGGCCGCCCTGGGCCGCGGCGAGGAGATTCCCGAGCCGCGCGCGTTTGCCGCCCAGCTGGCGAGCAACCTGATTCCGCAGATCGGCGGTGTCAAGGAGGAAGGCTTTACCTCCGAGGAGATGAAGCTGCAGAACGAGGGCCGTAAGATCATGCATCTGCCCGAGCTGCGCGTGAACTGCACCTGCGTGCGCGTGCCCGTGCTGCGTTCGCACTCCGAGAGCATTACGCTCGAGTTTGAGCGCGATATTACGGTCGAGAAGGCCCGTGCTGCGCTGGCTGCTGCTCCCGGCGTCAAGCTGGTCGACGATATGGCTGCCGAGGGTGCGCACGACCGCTTCCCCATGCCAATGGATACCTCCGACCAGGACCTGATTTGGGTCGGCCGCGTGCGTCGCGACATCTCGAACCCCGAGGCTGCGCGCGGCATCACCTTCTGGTGCTGCGGCGACCAAATCCGCAAGGGCGCGGCAACCAACGCCGTTCAGATCGCTAGGCTGCTCTGCGAGTAGTGTGACCTGTCCGGCGGGGGCCGGGCTGAGCTTTCAAAACGTCCTCGACCATGTGTGGCGCCTTGCCCTGCTCCTTCGGAGCCGCGGACAAGGCGCCACACTGGTCTGCGGAGTGTTCTGAAAACTAAGCCCGGTCCCCGCCTGCGGTGACGCTGCTGCGAGCGGCCTGCGATGGGGCCGCTGTTGGTTGGGGCCGCTGGGCTGATGTGGAGGGCATGTGGCCGTTGCGGGCCCTGGTCCCGGCGGCGGCCTCGGCGCTTCGCACCTGCCGCCTTTGGGGACTGTGGAGCGCGGCCGGCAGCCGCGGCGCGCTGCGTCTGCTGCCTGGGGTGACTTTGGGGTTAGTGCGAATCGAAGGTGAATGGTTTCCCGGGAAGTGAACGACCTATTTTGGACCCTTGAAGCATCGGCATATTTTGGCCGCCATTTCCTGCGGTTTTATCGCATGAATCCTGCTGTTTTGCAATCAAAAAATGCGGATGCTTCGGGGCTCTAGTTTTACTCGTTCACTTCCCGGGAAACCATTCACCTTCGTTTTTGCCGGACATCGTTTTGGGCGTTTCGACTCGGCATCGGTCGATATTGAGAGGGAAAACGCCCTCCCTTGGACAATCAGTCTGTCCGGACGTATCTGCGGGGGTTGTCTGCACAGTTCGCGGTATGATGTTTGCGAAGTTTTGAAAGGAGCCGCCGGTGGTCACGACGACATTTGCTTCGCCTTTGGGCGAAATCCTGCTTGCCGCTGATGGCCGCGGTTTGACGGGGCTTTGGTTTGAGGGGCAGGAGCACTTTGGCTCTACGCTTCTTCGGGAAGACTCCGAACGTGTCGCAGGCGCCGATGCGGTTTCCGGTACTGGTGGCATGTCGTCGGTAGGTCCGGCAAATGGCGCGGCTTCTTCGGTGCTTGAGCGTTCTTGGGCTTGGCTGAATGCTTTTTTTGCGGGGCAGGAGCCTCGGTTTACGCCGCCGTTGCATATGATTGGCACGGCGTTTCAGCGTGAAGTTTGGTACGAGCTGCTTTCAATTCCGCGTGGCGAGGTCGCTACGTATGGCGAGATTGCGCTTCGTGTCGCCGCCCGCCACCGGGTTCCGGGGAATGAGGACCCTGTTGTGTCTCCTCGTGCGGTGGGGGCTGCGGTTGCGCGTAACCCCATTTCGATCATCGTGCCATGCCATCGCGCAGTTGCCGCCGATGGTTCGCTCAACGGATATGCCGGCGGGCTTGATCGCAAGGAGTGGCTGCTTCGGCTTGAGGGCGCGTACGAGGAATAGTGCCCGAGCGCTTTGCATAGCCAAGACGCCGTGAAAGAACGGGACGCGCTTTCCGAATGGAGGCTCAGACGGAAACCACGTTCCGGAATTCCGTTTTAAAGCGGGGTGCGCTTTCCGAATGGCGTCCCAAGCGGAAACCGTTTCCCGGAATACAGCCTCAGAGTGGGGCGCCATTTCCGGTTGAGACCACCTGTTTGGACATCTTTCTACGCCCGTTTCTGCAGGGCGTAGATCGATCTGTCCATGTTGAACAGATAAGCCACGACGCAGACGATGAAGAACGCCGGCAGATTACCGAAACCGAAGACCTCGCAGCCAATAAGGATGGGTGCGAGCAGCGTATTGGTGGCGCTGCCAAAGACGGCGGCGTATCCCAGCGTGGGAAACAGCGCGCGGTATTCCATGCGTCCTGCGACCATTACTTCGATAGCAAAGACCGTGGCGGCGAGTGGCGTTCGAAAGAGCCCGGCAAAGCCGGCAGCCATGCCAATACGCAAAAACGTGTTGCCGGGGTCTCGGAAAGGCAGGCGTCGGCCGATCCAATGTGAGATGGTGGCGCCGATCTGCACCGCTACGCCCTCGCGTTCCGCACTGCCGCCAAAGAGGTGCGTTCCCCACGCGCTCAGCATAACGAGCGGCACCAGGCGCGGGGAGATGGCGTCTTCGCGCCCGTGGCCTACGTCGAATACCAGGCTCATGTCCCGATCGGTGCCTTTGCCCCAGGTGCGGTAGGCAAATACGATGGCCAAGCCCATGAGGGCGAGGAAGGGAAGGAGCAGTGCGATGTGCTCATCGCGGAAGGTGCCGATCGCCAGAAGCACACGTCCAAAGAGCGCGCAGACGGCACCAACGATAACGCCGATAGGGATTCCGACGGCGCCCATGAGCACGAGACCGCTATAGGCGTTGACCAGGCGTTTATTCTGCTCAAAGCGCTGCTTTCTGACATTTTGCTTTCCGACACTTGCTCTCTTGATAGAAAAAGAGCTGGAGTTGCGCATCGTTGAGAGGCTTTCCAGCTTTAGTAATACAAGATTATAAGATGCGGTAGCCTGCGTCAAGGAAACTGCCGGATGACCTTGGAGTGGCTGGCTGACTGGCCTAAAACCTGATGCGCGGGGCAGCGTTCCACGCTATTCAGCGCGCTTGATAGGATGACGAACCACGGTCTTAAGTTTCTCCGGTGCACATTTGCGTGGATCGGAGAGATAGATTTCGTGGTGTAAACGGGTGTCTGAGAAGTCGGGGACATAGCCCTGCTCGGCCGTGTATTCATGCATGGCGTTTACGGTTGCCGGCTCGCTGTCATAGGGTCCGGTATGCATGCATTGAACGCAGAGACCCTCGTCAACTTTAAGCAGCTCGACGGCGGAAAAGTCCAGTTTCTTTTTGGTCGTGGCTTCCGCGACTGCCCAGTCAAAATCATCTCGGCTGACGAAATCGGGCAGGCGGATGCACGAGATAAAGTTGAAATCGTCCTTGCGAACATAATCGATGTCGCCGCTCGGGGAGTCTTGCCACCAGAAACCCTCGAGCGGCGGTACCACAAAGTCGAAATAGCCCTCGATACTCCTTGAGCCTTTCTTCGACATCTTGACGGTATAGGCGATGCCGTAAAGCAGCGGCAGGGCGTTTTGATACTCGCCACCTTCAGTATTTGGGTCGCCCTTTCCGCGAACGGCAACGTAGCTCATAGGCGGGACAGTTACGATACTCGGCTTGCCTGCAGGTTTGTAGAGCTCCTTGCATTCCTTCTTAAAGTCGAACGCCATGTTGGCCGCCTTTCTGCGTATTGGCCTGCTTAGATAACGGAATCATATCATAGAAACGAACAGCTGTTCGAATGATTTGGCTGACAGATTGAGATACGTGCGTTGTGTTTGGCGGTCGGCCTGACCCCGTCGATGACTTCTCTGCCTTCCCGGCGCCTCATCTATGACTGCCGTTTCCCCATATAAAACCTGCCAAAATGAACCTGTCCCTTTTTGGTAGGTGCGAAATGGGTAATACTAAAGAGTTATCCGACCAGATGGGAACCGATCGATGGCCTATATCGAATTCAAAGACGTCATCAAAGCATACGGCGAGGGTGATGCCCGCATTCACGCGCTCGACGGCGCGAGCTTTACCGTTGAGCGCGGTGAGCTCGCCATCATTCTGGGCGCCTCGGGTGCCGGGAAGACCACGGCGCTCAATATCCTGGGCGGCATGGATACGGTAACCTCTGGCACCGTGACGGTGGACGGGCGCGACGTGAGCTCCGCCAACGAGGCGCAGCTCGTGGAATACCGCCGCGCCGACGTCGGCTTTGTCTTCCAGTTCTACAATCTGGTCCCCAACCTGACGGCGCTCGAAAACGTTGAGCTCGCAGCTCAGATCTGCCCCGATTCGCTCGATGCCGAACAGACGCTTCGTCAGGTTGGTCTGGGCGAGCGCCTGGGCAACTTTCCGGCACAGCTTTCGGGCGGTGAGCAGCAGCGCGTGTCCATCGCCCGCGCACTGGCCAAGAATCCCAAGCTGCTTCTGTGCGACGAGCCCACGGGTGCACTCGACTACAAAACCGGCAAGCAAATTTTGCAGTTGCTGCAGGACACTTGTCGCAAGCAGGGCATCACGGTCATTATCATCACCCATAACTCCGCGCTGGCGCCCATGGCCGATCGCCTGATTCGCTTTAAGAACGGTCGCGTGGAGAGCGAGACGGTCCAGCAAAATCCCGTGCCGATCGAGACGATCGAGTGGTAGCGCCCATGGATCAGGACCGCCAAAACAGCCAACGCCGCGACGCGCAGAACACGGAGCGCGAGCAGGATTTTACGACCTATCGCACCGCCCAAAGCTCAAACGACATGGTACCGACGGTTTTTCGCCGTGGCATCTACCGCACGATTCGCGGCAGCCTCAAACGCTTCTTGTCTATCGTCGTGATCACCGCGCTCGGCGTGAGCGTGATGTGCGGCCTTAAAGCGGGCTGCGAGGACTTGCGCGATTCGGTCGATGCTTACTTTGACCAGCAGAATGTCTATGACATTAACGTGCAGTCGACCTATGGCCTTACGCGCGACGATCTTGCGGCCATTCAAGAGGTCGACGGCGTCGAGACGGCCGAGGGCATCTACACCGAGACCGCCTACACCGCCGTGGGTACAACGCGCGAGCGCGTGGTCGTGCAGAGTCTTTCCAAGGAGAATATCGATCAACCGGTGCTGTTGAGCGGCGATTTGCCCGAGAGCGCCGGTGAGGTCGCGGTGACTTCGAAGTTCTTGAAGGCTTCGGGCAAGAAAATCGGCGATACGGTGAGTTTTGCCGCCAATGATGCGAGCTCGTCGAACCAAAGCGCCAAGGACCAGTTTGCCGATGGGGATTACACTATCACGGCCGAGGTTCTCGATCCCACCGACGTGAGCTCCGACTCGACGGTTAACGCCTTTCGCGCTGCTTCGACTGCGGACTATAAGTTCTATGTGAGCGAGGATGCCGCGACATCTTCTTCTTACTCCGCGATCCACGTGACCGTCGAAGGAGCCAAGAGCCTCAACTCCTATTCGGATGCCTACACGGCAAAGATCAATGAGGTCAAGGGCAATATCGAGAAGATCCGCGAGGAGCGTGAGAAGGCGCGCGCTCAGGAGCTGACGGTCGACACGCCGGCAAGCTTGGATGCGGCCGAGCGGCAGACGAATATGCTCTTTGGGATTGAACAGCGCAACATTGACCGTATGGCCGAGGGCAGCGACGAGCGTGTGCAGGCACAAGCCGACCTGGACCAGCGCCGTGCCGCCGCCGACCAGCAGTTTGCCGATGCCCGCGCCGACTTCTCTGACCTGGGCGAATGCACCTGGTACATCCAGGACCGCGGCAATATCGCAAGCTACTCGAGCGTCGAGAGCGATAGTTCCTCAATCGAGGCCATCGCTACGGTGTTCCCGTTCATCTTCTTTATCGTCGCCGTGCTCATCAGCCTCACCACCGCCACACGTATGGTCGAGGAGGAGCGCACGCTCATCGGCCTGTACAAGGCGCTCGGCTATTCGCGCGGGCGTATCCTGTCAAAATATGTGGACTACTCGCTGTGGGCGTGTCTGATTGGCGGCGTACTCGGTAACATCATCGGATTTGTGGGCCTGCCGCTGTTCCTGTTTACGGTCTTCGACGACATGTACTCGCTGCCCCAGATGCTGCTTTCGTACGACATCGTGTCGTCGCTCGTGTCGGTGGTGCTGTTTGCCGTGGGCGTGGTGGGCGCCACGATTATCGCCTGCCGCCACGAGATGGCCGAGACCCCAGCCTCGCTCATGCGCCCCAAGGCCCCGCGCGCCGGCTCGCGTATCTTGCTCGAGCGCATTGGCTTTATCTGGCGCCGCATGGGCTTTTTGAACAAGGTGGCAGCGCGTAACCTGTTCCGCTACAAAAAGCGTGCCTTTATGACCATCTTTGGCATCGCGGGTTGTACCGCGCTTGTGATCTGCGGTATGGGCATTCGCGACACGTCGGTCGCGCTTTCGCCCAAGCAGTACGGACATATCACGCGTTATGACCTGCTGGCGGTCGCCAACCCCGATGACTTTACGCAGGCGTGCGCGGCGCTCGATGAGCGCAGCGCGGCCAATGATTCCAACGTGACCGTGACTTCGACGCTGCCGATTATGACCGACAACGTCACCTTTACATTCGGCGGAAAGAGCGAGACCGTGCAGCTGATCGTGGTGCCCGATGACCGCACGAACGATCTGGACGACTACGTTCGCCTTGAGGATGAGTCCAAAAAGCCCCTCGCCTTGCGTGACGGAGACGTGTATCTGAGCAAGAGTTCACAGCTGGTGTTGGGGATTCAGCCGGGCGATACGGCGCACGTCCAGGATTCGTCGCTCAATGTTGCCAAGGTTAAAATCAGCGACATTTCGCTCAACTATCTGGGCAACACGCTTTACATGACGCAGGGCACCTATGAGCGCGCGTTTGGTCGAAGCGCACGCCCTAACGGCATCCTTGCGCTGCTTAAGGGCTCGTCGGCCGATCAGATTGCGTTTACCAACCGTCTTAAGAGCGATGGGTGGATTACGCTGTCGAGTACCGCCGAGCATTGGGAAAACTATGAGGCAAACTTTGCGATTATCAATTCGGTCGTGGTGCTTGTGACCTTTATGGCGGCGTGCCTGTCGTTTGTGGTGGTGTTTACGCTGTCTAATACGAATATTTCGGAGCGCGAACGCGAGCTGGCGACCATCAAGGTACTGGGCTTTCGCCGTGGCGAGGTGCACCATTACGTCAACAAGGAGACGTTGATTCTTACGGCGATTGGAGCCGCACTGGGCGTACCGCTGGGCGGCTTGCTGGCCGAGAGCTTTACCTACATTTTGCAGATGCCGTCGCTGTACTTTGACGTCGAGGTCGAGCCGCTAAGTTACGTGCTCGCCGTGGTACTTTCCTTTGGCTTTACATTTATCGTCAACCTCGCTACCAACCGTACCCTCAACAAGATCGACATGGTCGGCGCCCTCAAGAGCGCTGAGTAACCTGCCAAAAGGGGACAGGTTTATTTTGGCAGGTTTTATCTGGGCAAACGCCGGAAAACCATTAGGTGGCCCGGCGTTTGCCCCGTTTTGCTGGGGATGTCTGTCGTTCAGCATCTCAACGTACTGGCCGATGAGCTTTTCCATATAACGTTCTTGCCATTGAGGAAGCATTTTCTTAAACAGCTTCCAGTCGCTTTCGGCTACGTCGCGCATATGTCCTCCGCTCGTCAAATGGGCTTTCCATTTGCCTTTCATTCTATTTGGCTTTCGCTCGCAGGCGTGGATGAGAGGCTCTCTTTAGTCTTCGAGATTGGGCTTGAATGGGTCGTATGCCACAAAATGGGCCTATCTACTACGTTTAATTTGATACCGTCAACCATGCCGGGAAAACGAAAATTAAAACCGCAGGTAGAGGGCTTGTCAATTTTCGGAAAAGGCGGGTATGGTCGGCCCTCTCGAGTTAAACGTAGTAAATAGGCCCTTTTCTTGGCGCGCGGTCAGCTCAATGCTAATTTCCGTGCCGGAACTGACCCAGTTGTTTGTAAGTTGCGGTGATATACGGACTGTTTGGCGCTTTGGAGCCTCAAAACCGTCCCTATATCACCGCAACTTGGAAGGGGCGGGCGGTGTCGGATGGGTGGCACTGGCTGGTTGGGGCGGTTTAGGCCTGTTTGCGGCACTTCCATTGTTTGCGACACCAGCGCATGAGCGTCTTTACGATGGGAATCGTGATGAGGATGATCCATGCAGGATGGGGCTGTCCCAGGCAAAGCCACATATAGAGAAACCATGCAATGGCGGATGCTGGGTAAACGCCGTCAATCAGCTTGGACAGGCGGCGTCGATCGATAAAGTCGCCAAGCGCGTAATAGACGGGAATCAAAAAGACGAGGAAGAGTCCCATAGCCCATGTGCCGTAGACAATGCCGAGCGCCAGATAGGCGAGAGTGACAAGTGCGGGAAAGGGAAACTTGTTCCATGCACGTCCGACCTTGGTGTGGAAATCCTTGCCATGATGGTCGAGCTTGTCGCGTGCTTCCTTCCAGCTGGAAAACGTCTCGCCGTCGATGGTGACGGTGCCGTCGTCATTGGTACGCACGCTATGTCCATCGTCCTCAAGCGTATCGATATGCACGCCGCCCGGCCCCACATGCACCTCTTCGCCCTTGCGCTCGTTGGTCACATGGATGCCGCTCCAGCCAACATGGACCTCTTCGCCTTTGTTGGGATCAATAACGTGGATGCCGCGCGCGAGGGAAATATCGACAAGTGGCTTATCGCTGCAATCAGCGTGCTCAGTAGAAGACTCAGCCTCGTCAGCCACATCCGCCGTCTCGGTGTCGGCGCTACCGTCCTCCAGGTCGTCGGCATCGTTGGCCGCCTGCCCATATAGCAGCTCGTCCAACGACACACCATACAGCGCGGCGAGCGCGATGAGGTTATCGGTATCGGGTGAGGACTCGCTGCGCTCCCATTTGCTAACAGCCTGGCGGCTTACGTCCAGCTGGGCAGCAAGCGCCTCCTGAGAAAGGCCGGCAGCTTTACGGCGATCGACGAGGCGCTGTGCCATCGCAAGATCCATGGTGGTTCCTTTCGTGTGGTGACCGTAATCGAATGAGCCGAGTATGCCGAGAACAACCGGTAGCGACCACCATTTCTAGTTAGAATCTGCCCCAACCCTACCGCAACTACCGGTAGCAACCATCATGACCAGCAATTATGTGACAAATGTCAGTGCGCGCAACAACTAAGAGCCCGGGTCAAAAGTTGCGGTGGAATAGTTCCTAAATTCAGCCATTTGCGGGCTAAGCAGGAACTATTTCACCGCAACTTAATTTCAGACCAGGCACCCGCAGCAAGAAGACGAATAGCCTCGACGAGTATGTAGACGAAGGGCCCTCCGACCCCGCCCGACGATTTCGATTGGCGACCTTTGACGGAGTCAAGGGAGGAGCCAAATCGAAATCCGTCGGGCGGGACTGGAGGGCCCGATGGGATGGATTTCGGCCGAGGCTATTCGTCGCCGAAGCTGATGCCCAGCGCCTTGGCCTCGCGCACCAGATCGCTCTGGGGGTCGACAAACTTGAGCTTACCGGCGACCTCCTCGAGCGGCATGTGGCACATCTTGCCGTCGCGCAGGGCGATCATGTAGCCAAACTCACCGCGTAGGCAGCCGAGCGCCGCCTCGACGCCGCACTGGGTCGCAAAGATGCGGTCCTGAGCGTCGGGCTGGCCGCCGCGCTGCGTGTGACCGGGGATGGCGACGCGGGTCTCGCGACCGGTCTTGGCCTCAATCTCCTTGGCGATGTCGTAGACGATCGACGGGCTCGTACGCTCGGCGAGCTTCTTCTTGTACTCCTTCTTGGGCAGTGCCGCGTCCTCCTTGGAGATGGCGCCCTCGGCGACGGCCACGATGGTAAAGCGGCTACCGGTTTCCATGCGATGCTCGATGGTCTTGATGACGTTATCCATGTCGTAGGGGATTTCGGGGATCAAGATGACGTCCGCGCCGCCCGCGACGCCGGCATACAGCGGGATCCAGCCAACCTTGTGGCCCATGATCTCGATAACGAACACGCGCCCATGGCTCGAAGCAGTGGTGTGAATGTCGTCGATGCACTTGGTGGCGATGTCGATGGCACTCGTAAAGCCAAAGGTCATCTCGGTGCCCCAGGTGTCGTTATCGATGGTCTTGGGCAAGGCAATAACGTTGAGGCCCTCTTCGCGCAGGCGGTTGGCAGTCTTGGTGGAGCCGTTGCCGCCCAGCATAAACAGGCAGTCGAGCTGCAGCTTGTGATAGGTGTGGACCATCGCGGGCACCTTCTCGACGCCGTCGGCCTCGGGAATGTCCAGACGCTTGAACGGCGTGCGGCTCGTGCCCAGGATGGTGCCGCCGCGGGTGAGGATGCCGCTAAAATCGGCGGGCGTCATGACGCGGAACCTGCTGTAGATAAGGCCCTGATAGCCGTCCTCAAAACCATAGATCTCGATAGGTTCTTCGCTATTGGTTATGAGCGTTTTGACGATGCCGCGCATGGTGGCGTTGAGCGCCTGGCAGTCGCCGCCACTAGTAAGAAGACCGATCCTAAGCATTATGAATCCTTCCGGGCAAGTTATAACATGCGCATAAGTTTACCCCCGCACACTGTTGACGCGGGGGTAAAACGTGTTAGCTCAAATGTATAGAAATGTAAGCAACGTCAGACGAGCGTAAGGACGACGGTGTTAGCTCCTTACAGCGCGAAGGCGTCGACGTCGCCCCAGTGGCGGCGCAGCGTGATGGCGGCAGCGGGCTCGGTGTTGTCAAAGACAACCGACCATTGCGTATTGCTGGTGATGTCTTCCGGATTGGGGTCTTGCGCCGCAGCGCGTAGGGCCTTCCAAGCGACTGCCTCGTCCTGGGCACCGACATGGGCGTCAAGGACATTGGCGATTGCGACGGCGCGCTCTTTACCATGGCCCAGCTCGTCATTCTTTTGGTTGGGGAGCACCTCGTCGGCGTAGCAAGCGTAGAAGTTTGTGACCTGGCGCACGGGCGTCGCCTTGCAAGCGCGGTCCGAATCGTGCGGATCCCACTCTACTACGTGCGCGTCACCGGCGGCGTCGTTGATAAAGAAGTGGTAATCGCGTCCGGCCATGGCGTGCATGTCGTAGGTGGAAAGCAGGTCGACGGCTTCTTGCGTGGTGGCGGCACGGTCGAGCACCAGACGGATGGCGAGCGAGGTATTGATGACGGGGCGTTGCGTGTCCTGGTCAAAGGGTTTGGAATCCAGGGTGAGTACGGCAATGGACACGCCGCATTCGTTAACACCGTCGAGCTGGGCAAACGGGCCCATGAGTGCGGCGGCACGTCCGGCGACGGAGTCAAGCGGAGTGTTATCGCCCAGGTTGTTAAGGGCGGCGAACCCGATGGAGGCATAGCCGCCGCGTGGGTGATTGCGCACCAACAGCGCCGAGGCGTCGTCCTTAAAGTCGTAATTGCGACCGGTGCGCACGCGGCCTTCGGCATCTACGGCGACAAAAGCGCTGCAGGAAAACTGGGGCGCCTGGACATGTGCCGGCACACCGGGCAGCACCTGCGCCACCACGGCATCGATGTAGGCCTGGTCGTCGCGCACATCGGCTGCGATGATGCGGTCAAGGTCGTAGTCGTAGGCGATGTCGATGCCGTACAGGTCATAGCCGTCTGCGTAGCCCGTCAAGCGTTTGAGCGACGCGGCGGACTTGATTTGCTTGCGGTAAACGATGCCGGCGGCAGCGGCAAGGCCGACGGCGACACCCGCGGCACCGCAGGCGATGGCAATGTTACGTGGCTTCATGACGGCTCCTCTCGTCCTGTTAGCGCAATTGTCGCAAAAGGATCGCGGGCATGATGGCTCAACTTGGTGAGCGGCGCGGAATTAAGCACGGAATGAAGCGTGCGGCACTGGCGTGGCGGGGTATGCTGGAGGGGACCATCAACCCAGCGAAAGGGGAGAGCATGACGGATCAGGAAACGCCCGAGCGCGTGCACGTGACGGCCGACGATATCGAGGCCGCCAACGACCTTATCGACTTTATCGAGGCATGCCCCAGCATGTTCCATACGGCGGCGACCATTATGGCCGAACTCGACGAGGCGGGCTTTACCTACCTGCCCGAGAACGCGGCGTGGGACATCGAGCCGGGTGGTCGCTATTACACGCAGCGCAACACCTCGAGCGTTATCGCCTTTAAGGTGGGCGAGGACCTGGCCGCAACGTGGGGCGAGGACGGCGTTGCCGGCGACTATCATTTTCAGCTCACGGCGTCGCACAGCGATTCGCCGACGTTTAAGGTCAAGGCCGTGCCCGAACTCGACGGTGCAGGCGAGACGCTGCGCCTGAACATCGAGGCCTACGGCGGCATGATCGACTACACCTGGTTCGATCGCCCGCTGGCGCTCGCGGGCCGCGTGTTGGTGCGCGAAGGCGACCGTATTGAGAGCCGCCTGCTTGCCACTGAGCGCGAGGTCGCTATTATCCCGAGCCTTGCCATCCATATGAATCGTGGCGTTAACGAGGGCTTTGCGCCCAACCGCGCCGTCGACCTGTGCCCGCTCATCAGCGCCGGCGACCTTAAGCAGGGCGACTTTGACGCCCTGATCGCCGAAGAGCTGGATGTTGAGCCCGAACAGATTTTGGGCCGCGATCTGTTCCTGGTCAATCGTCAGGATGCGCGCATTTGGGGCTGGGCCGACGAGTTTATCTCGACGCCCAAGCTTGACGACCTGGCCTGCGCCTACACTTCGCTGCAGGCATTTTTAGATGCCGAGAATGCGCATGACATCTCGGTCTTTTGCTGCTTTGATAACGAGGAGGTTGGCTCCGAGACCAAACAGGGCGCCATGTCGACGTTCTTGGCCGACGCGCTGCGCCGCATCAACGGATCGCTGGGCTTTGACGACGAGTCGTACCATCGCGCCCTTGCCGCATCGATGCTCGTGAGCTGCGACAACGCGCATGCCGTGCACCCCAACCACGCCGAGAAGTGCGATGCCCGCAATCAGGTGGTGCTCAACGGCGGTATCGTCATCAAGGAAGCCGCCAACCAGCACTACTGCACCGATGCCTTTAGCCGCGCGGTGTTCCAGGCCATCTGCGATGACGCCGATGTGCCCACGCAGGCCTTCGCCAACAAGAGCGATATGGCCGGCGGTTCAACCCTGGGCAATCTGTCCAATATGCAGGCGAGCATGCACGCCGTGGACGTGGGCCTGCCGCAGCTGGCCATGCACTCGAGCTACGAGACTGGCGGCGTGCGCGACGTGATGTACGCCATCTGCGCCCTCACCGCCTTCTACGAGCGAAACCTAACCATCAACGGCGCCGAAAGCGTGGAGCTCTAAAACCTGCCAAAAAGGGACAGGTTTATTTTGGCAGGTTTTATCTGGGAAAATGCCAGTGGCATTGCAAGCCGATAGGGCCCTAAAACGCCGCAGGTTGAACAAAAGTCAGCGAGAGCCCGTCTGGGCGAGCAAGGTGCCTTGAAAGAGGAGGGCATTGGCCGTCTGGCCATGCCCGACGATTGAAAGGCAGATTGCTGTCCAGACGGGCTCGCAGCGTCGACCGGTCCGCCGTTCGTTAGAACGGCGGAACCTAAGGGCGCAGCGTCGGCCGATCCGCCGTTCGTTAGAACGGCGGAACCTAAAGGTGCAGTGTGCCTCGGCGGCTTTTTGTGTACAGAGTACAGCAAATGCTTGTAAATGCTATACATGCTTTACGTGTCTACCATAGAGTTTTATGATAGTTTTGAAGTGTTAAGGAGGGGTCATGACCACAACAGCCGCTCAGATCAACGTTCGTCTTGAAGCCGATCTTAAAAGGAGTGGGGACGCCGCTCTCTCTAGGGCCGGTTTGACGCCGAGCCAAGCGGTGCGTGCGCTCTGGCAACTTGCGGCATCTCTGGCTGATCGCCCCGGCGCGCTCCAGGATATCCTTTCGCCTGGTCGTGCCCGGGCGGAACAGCGCGAGCGAGAGAAAGCCGCCAAGCACAAGCTCGAGCTCATCGACCAAGGTTCGCAGCTGTTCGCTGCCGCTTGCCGTGAGTCGGGAATCGATATGGTCAGGGCTCAGCCATCGGACGACGAAGAGCTCAAACGGAACGCCTATGCTGATCGCTATGGCGAGGAGATGAGCTGGCTCTATGAGTGAGAATCCTAAGCGTATCTTGGTTGACACCAACGTCTGGCTTGATTATTTCATCCCTTCACGACGCGGTCGTTCGGCGGCAATTGAGTTTTTGCGTGATGCGTGTACAGCTCAGGCTGAGCTGATGTATGCGGCGACATCGTCCAAAGACCTGTTCTATTTGATTGCGAGCGAACATAAGGCGTGGTATCGACGAGAGCACGGCTCGCTGTCTCAAGATGCCGCTTCGGCGGCGACATCACTCGCATGGGATTGTCTTGATGTGTTGTCGCAACTTGCTACGCCCGTGCCCTGCGATCTGAGCGACATATGGATGGCGAGTAAGCAGCGTAAGCTCCATAGCGATTACGAAGACGATTTAATTATCGCGGCAGCGATGCGCGCAAAGACAGACCTTCTGGTCACCAACGATGTCAGGCTCTGCTCGCACGCATCAGTCGCCGCAATGAGCGTAGAAGACGCAAAGAATTACTTAGCAACGCTCTAGCAATTTGAAGACCCCACAAGTCGAACAAAAGTCAGCGAGAGCCCGCCAGAGCGAGCAAGGTGACGTGAAAGAGGAGGGCATAGGCCTTTTGGCCATGCCCGACGATTGAACGTCAGATTGCCGCTCTGGCGGGCTCGCAGTGTCGAGGGGTTCCGGCGTTTGGCAAAACGCCGGAACAATCTAGTCTCCGCTCGACCTGCCAAAAAGGGGCAGGTTTATTTTGGCAGGTTTTATCAGGCAAAACGTTCAAATAAAAACGCCGGATGCAAGACGAGCGTGCCCGTCGGCATCCGGCGCATCCACGGCTACCAGCTCAGCAGCTCGTAACCATCCTCGGTCACCACGAGCTGTACCTCGCACTGGGCCGAATCGCTGCCGTCCTTGGTGCGCACGCACCAACCATCACCCTTGCTAATCTTGATGTCGGGCGCTCCGGCGTTGACCATAGGCTCGATGGTAAAGACCATGCCCGGGGCCATGATGGTGTCCACATCGGGTGCCTCGGTGGTAAAGCCCACAAACGGGTCCTCGTGGAACTCCTTGCCAATGCCGTGTCCGCCGTACTCGCGCACCACGCTAAAGCCGGCGTCCTCGACGGTCTTCTGCACGGCCTCGGCCATAACGGAGAGCGGCAGCCACGGCTTGACGGCTGCCAAACCCGCTTCCACGCTGGCGCGGGTGACGTCGACCAGGCGCTGGCGCTCGGCAGAGACCTCGCCGATGCAGAACATACGGCTCGAGTCGCTAAAGTAGCCGTCCAAGATCGTGGAGCAGTCCACGTTGATGATGTCGCCCTCGTGCAGCACGTCCGCATCGCAGGGGATACCGTGACAGACCACGTCGTTGATCGAGGTGCACACGCTCTTGGGGTAGCCCTCGTAGTTGAGGTCGGCCGGCGTGCCACCATGCTCGACGGTGTAGTCGTAGATCATCTGGTCGATCTGGTTGGTGGTCATGCCCGCGGCGATGTGCTCGCCTACGTAGTCGAGCACGCCCACGTTGATGGCTGCGGAGCGCTTGATGCCCTCGATATCGGCGGGTGTCTTGTAGAGCGTGCGGGGCAGAACCTCCCAGCCCTCTTCCCACAAGCGTTCGAGGCGCTCATCAAAGGCGCTATGGCATTTCTTATATTTTTTGCCGCTGCCGCACCAGCAGGCGTCGTTGCGGCCGGGCACGGGTCCGTTGTCAAACATGGCTAACTTCCTTTCATTCGCAGCTAGTATAGCCCACCTACGCGTCCATAGAAGTTGCGGTGATATAGTTCTGATTTAAGCGGTTTAACAGCATAATCAGGAACTATATCACCGCAACTGATGGAGCGGGGTGGCGGGCACTAGCTGTTGCGTGGTTTTGCTAGTAGCTCACCTGGCAGGGAATGCCGAGGGTGCGCACGCGTGCGGCGATCGTGTCGAGCACCTCGGGCGCCGCCTTGGCAAGGCCGGCGACCGGTGTCTCGCGCGCCACCGTGTAGATGGTCGCCTCCTGCGGACGAATGCGCTCGAGCGCCGCGAGCCAAGGGCCGACGTACTCATCGCCGGTATTGTCGAGAGGCTTGCCCTGGTACTCGCCGGTCAAAAACATCGTCTGGATAATGACGTGACCGTCAAAGCTTGCGAACGTCTCAATCTGGTGCTCCACATCGTAGGGGCCAACGGGTTGATCGAGCAGCTGGATAAATGCCGGGTCGACCGTATCGAGCTTGAGGATATTGTCGTCGACCATCATGAGCGCATCGTGCACCTGGGGACGGTCGGCGCGCGTGCCGTTGGAGAGCACGGCAATCTTGGTGTTTGGGGCAAGCTGGTCGCGCAGTGCGACGGCCCCGGCGATGGCCTGCGGAAACTCCGGTGCGGTGGTGGGCTCGCCGTTGCCTGCGAAGGTGATCACATCGGGGAGCTCGCCCTCGGCTGCCATCCCGCTCAGCTTTGCCTCGAGCGCGTCGAGTACCACGGCAGCTGTGTTGTACGGCTCGTGGCAGGGGCGCTCGGCGTTGAGGCCGTTTTCGCAATAAATGCAGTCGAACGTGCAGATTTTGCCGCTGGCCGGCATCATGTTGACGCCGAGCGAGAGACCAAGGCGACGGCTGCGAACGGGCCCAAAGATGGGGCTGGCATTCAAAAACGTAGACATAGGCATATGCTCCTCAAGATAATTGCGCCTTAGCATAGCATCGGCTCCAAAGCAAGGTGCGGGCTCTTACTTTACATGTTTCGTTTTTTCACGTCGCTCATTATGCCGTGCCATGAAAAGCCTCGGGTCGGGTACAGTTAATCTGTTAACAAGTCGTAAGGCAATGCGGGTCCATCCATCCGTACTGACGTGCAACTGGATGGGCATTGATGATGGGGGCACAACATGGATTTTACAGTCGGGAATGCGGGCACCACGATCGCCTGTCGCGAATATGCCGGCCCGGATGTGTCGCCTGATACTCCTGCCTTGGTGTGCGTGCACGGCGCTTGTGTCGACGGCACATTTTTCGACAGCATTGCTTGTGAGCTCAGTCGCAACTACCGCGTAATTGCCTACGACCGCCGCGGCTGTGGTGGCAGCAGCGAGGCGGCAGACGGCAGCTACGATCTTGCCGCTCAGGCCGCCGACCTGCAGGCCGTGATCGAACACGTTGGCGCCCCGACAAATGTGCTTGCGCACAGCGCCGGCACGTTGGTGGCGCTGGAGCTTCTTCGCACCGGATCCCATCTCGTCGCCCGTGCGATTCTGCATGAGCCGGCTGTATCGGCCGAAGGCATCGGCATGGGCGCAGCTCCGGTTTTGCTCGATATGATTGCGGCTGGAAAGGTTTCAAGGGCGCTCCGGCTTTTCTTGGGAGCCCTCGGCGACTTGGACCCCGAGGCTCCTGGGACGACCGAAGCGGAAGCCAAACATGCCCTGCGCAATGGTCGTTGCTTTATGGCCAATGAATATGGGACAAATATGACATATGCTCCCGACTGGGAGCGCGCCCGCGCGTCAAAGGCGGTGTCGGCCGTGTTTTTGGGCGAGCTTTCGGTCGGTACGCCCCGCGAGGCTGGTACGCGAGCGGCTGCCGAATATCTCGATTGCCCTCTCATGACGATCCCGGGCGCGCATAACGGTCTGCGCGATCGTCCCGTTACGGCGGCAAACGCCGTTCGCGATGCCTTGAATCGCTAGCACGTTCGATGACCTGCGGGGAGGTGGACTGTTAGCGTTTCGTCATTGGTAACGAATGCGCCCATAACCGCGCGCCCGCAGCTCCATTGCCGCCGTTTGCCAGGTCATAAAAATGTAACGATAATCGCGCGTTTGCCTGCAGCTGTTAGATGTTACCCTTGTTCCATTTGATATGTACCGTTGCCGTGCGTAACGATAGAAAGGACCCCATATGCTCAATAATCACGAGGTCAATCTAACCGACGAGGAGGCTGCCGCCGAGGTCGCCCGCGTCGCGAAGACCTACCCTGTGGTGCGTTTGCTGTCGGCCGATCAGATTAAGAGCGAGCCTAACTGCTTGCTCGCCGGCGATCGGTGCCCTTGTCTGCGTCAGTCAAGCCTTGAGGCCTTGGCGGGCTCCGATGAGGTATCGGAGCGGCTGCTCGACGATGGTACTGAGTACCGCGCTCGCCTGCGCCCTCTAAGGGTCGAGGGCGAGCCTCACGTCTTGCTGATGGTACGTCCGATTGATGAGCAAGAGGCCGCAAAAGAGGATCCTGTGTACACCGACGTGCTGACGAGTGTGCGCAATCGCCGATATTACGAGGAAAAGCTTCGTAGCGCCCGCATGGAGGCTGGCGTGGCGGTGATCGACCTTGATGATTTTAAGGTTTTCAACGATACGTGTGGCCGCCATGCCGGCGACCTTGCGCTCGGTGCTGTGGCGACAGCCATACGCAGCGGTATTCGTTCGACTGACGAACTTGTGCGCTATGGCTGCGACACGTTTGTAGCCGTTATGCCCGATATCCCCTCCGATGACTTCGCCCGTCGCCTGCGCCAGGCATCCGACGCTGTTCATTCCACGGTTATTCCGGGCCATGAGCACGTGAGCTTGACGGCATGTGTTGGTGGCGTTCGCATTCATGGCGAGACGGTCGATGAGGGCGTTGGCCGCGCTGTCCAGTTACTGAGCCGTGCTAAGGCAAAAGCCGGTACGGTCGTGACCCATGCCGATTCCATCGAGGCCTTCCAAAGCGAAAAGCCTTTGGTACTTATTGCCGATGACTCCGAGATGAACCGAGCCATTCTCAACGAGATGCTCAAGGACGAGTATTGCATCCTCGAGGCGGATAACGGTCGTACGGCGCTCGACATGGTCGACCGCCATGGCAATGAGTTGTCGCTCGTGCTGCTGGACATTCTCATGCCAGGCATGAGCGGTTTTGAGGTGCTGGCCGATCTGTCGCGCCAATCGGTTATCGACAATCTGCCTGTCATCATGATTTCGAGCGAAGATTCCGATGATGTGGTTCTGCGCGCGTACGAGCTAGGTGCCTCGGACTATATCAGCCGCCCGTTTGACGCCCGTGTCGTGCGCCGCCGCGTGAGCAACACCATCCGTCTATACGCCAAGCAGCGCCGCCTGACGAGCCTGCTGTCCCAGCAGTACAAAGAGCGCGTCAAGAACAGTCGCATGCTCATCGACATCATGGCCGGCGTCATGGAACTTCGCAACGGCGAGAGCGGCAGGCACGTTACGAACATCGAAAAGCTGACCGAGCTGCTGCTTGGCTGTCTGGTCCGGCGTAGCGACACCATCTCCCTTGACAATGAGGAACGATCCACGATTGCCCTGGCTTCGGCGCTGCACGATGTAGGCAAGATGTCGATTGACGACGCCATTCTCAACAAGCCCGGGCGCCTTACGCCCGAGGAGTTCGAGATTATGAAGACGCATACTACGATCGGCGCCGACATGTTGCTTGAACTGGGCCGCCATCACGTCGGCAATGCGCTTTTGGAATATGCGTACCAGATTGCGCGTTGGCACCACGAGCGCTGGGACGGCAAGGGTTATCCCGATGGCCTTAAGGGCGATGATATCCCCATCGCCGCACAGGTGGTTTCGGTGGCCGACGTGTACGATGCACTGACGAGCGTGCGCGTGTACAAGGACGCTATCCCGCACAAGGAGGCGATCCAGATGATCTTGGACGGTAAGTGCGGCACCTTTAACCCGCTGCTGCTTGACTGCCTGCTCGAGGTGCAAGACCGTATTGCCGAGACATTGACGCGCCCTGCCGACGTCGTCGCGTTTCCCACGATTTAGTTTGACCAAAGGAGTTTTGATCCATGATTTCCATGCGTGAGGCGTATGAGAAGATCGGCGCCAATTATGATGGCGCTTGCGCCCGTCTGATGGGCGATGAGATGCTTGCCCGCTTTGCCCTCAAGTTTTTGGATGACGAGAGCATGGACAAGCTGGAAGTTGCTATGGCGGCAGGAGACGCCAAAGGTGCGTTTATGGCAGCGAACACGCTCAAGGGCGTGAGCCAGAACCTGGGATTCGATAATCTGTACGAGCCGGCGGTCGTAGTGACCGAAGCGCTGCGTGGCGCCGATGGCGTTGACGGCGCCCGCGAGAGCATGCATGCGTTGCAGCAGCAATATGCGGCTACGATGTCGGCCCTGCGCGAGGCGGCCGAATAGGAGCTGACGAGCTTTGATGTGTACCTGCCGCGTATAGGTAAAAGGGCGCCCCGTCGGACCATGTGGCTGGCGGGGTGCCCTTGTCTGTTGTGTGGTCCGCGAGCTAGCGGGCCTGCTTTACCTTGGCCGCTGCCTCGACAAACGACTTCCACAGGTTAAAGTCGGTCTCGAGCGTCTGCCAGGTGTACTCGGGATGCCATTGCACACCCAGGCAGAACGGCTGGCCCTCGACCTCGATGCACTCGGGAACGCCATCGGTCGCCTGGGCGACCAGGCGCGTATGCTTACCCAGACGATCGACGCAGCAGTGGTGTGCGGAGTTGGTCTGGATCAGCCTGTGCCCGCCAAGCGCGCGCTCCAGCAGCGAGCCCGGCATGACCTCGACAGGGTGCACGGGGTCGTTGAGCACGTGGGTGTGGCGCCACTGCGTGCGGCCCTCGCGCGCACCCAGGCTCGGCACGTCCATGCACAGGGTGCCGCCGGTGGCGACGTTGAGCAGCTGCGTGCCGCGACAGGTGGTAAAGAGTGGCTTTTTGGCGCGGAGCACCTCGCCGACCAGCTTAAACTCAAAGCTATCGCGGATCTCGCAGCAGAGGGTGGGGTCGTAGGGTCGATCATCGCCCCAGCGCTTGGGGTTGACGTCCGGGCCACCGGGGATGGCAATACCGTCGGCGATATCGACGTAATGACGGATAACCTCAATGTCCTCGGTGATGGACATCTGCAGCGGCAGACCACCAGCGGCAAGGATGGCATCGACAAAGACGCTTGCGATTTCCTCGTTGGGGGAGAGCATCTCGCTTAAAAACGGCTTTGCCCCTTCCCAACGCGGCGCCACCAGGATGAGTGGACGGTCGGCGGGGGCAACGTCGACGTGCGGGGTATAGGACGAGGAAGTACGGGTTCCGATCATAGGTGTTGCTTTCGAATCTGAAGGTGACGGGGCGCATGAGAGGCGTGGGACAACACTTCTGATGAATTTGTTCCACGGGATGGCTGGTTAGTGGCCCTTAATGGAGTTGAGGAAGTCCTGGGCGCGCTTGGTCTGGGGGTGGTCGAAGAACTCGTCGGGCGTGCCGGTTTCCACGATCTGGCCGTCGGCCATAAACACGACGCGGTCGGCCACGCGGCGGGCGAAGTTCATCTCGTGCGTGACGACGATCATCGTCATGCCCTGCTGGGCCAGACGGACCATGACCTCGAGCACCTCGTTGATCATCTCGGGGTCCAGCGCGCTTGTGGGCTCGTCAAAGAGCATGGCCTTGGGCTGCATGGCAAGCGAGCGGGCGATGGCTACGCGCTGTTGCTGGCCGCCCGAAAGCTGTGCGGGTACCTTATCGGCCTGCTCGGCCACGCCCACGCGGCTCAGCAGGTCCATGGCGCGTTCGCGGGCCTCGTCCTTGGAGACGCCCAGCACGTCGACCGGTCCCAGCATGACGTTCTGCAGTACGGTCATATGTGCGAACAGGTTGAACTGCTGAAACACCATGCCCAGCTCGGCGCGCATGCGGGCAAGATCCTTGCCTTCCTGCGGCAGGGGCTCGCCCTCGATGAGGATCTCGCCCGAGTCGATGGTCTCCAGGCGGTTGATGGTGCGGCACATGGTCGACTTGCCCGAACCCGAGGGACCGATCACAACGACGACCTCGCCGCGGTCGACCGAGAGATTGATGTCGTTGAGGACGTGCAGATCGCCATAGTGCTTATCGACGTGCTTGAGTTCGATTAACGGCTGATTGCCGGTGGAAGAGGTACTCTGTGCCATGGTGCTCGGCTCCTTATGCTTTGAGAACGTGGGTACTTAGCGGATGATGGTCGCACCAGTGCGCTGCGAAACGTAGACGGCGGCCTTGTTGATCGCGACGTTGATGAGGATATAGATGACCGCGATTACCAGGTAGACCGACACGAGGGCGTCGTAGTTGGTAATGAGCACGCGGGCATTTTGCATGAGGTCGGGGTAGCTCACCACATAGGCGACGGTGGTGTCTTTGACTACGACCACAAGCTGCGAAATCAACGACGGAATGATAAACCGAATAGCCTGCGGCAACACGATTTTAAAGGTGATTTTAGCTTTGGAGAGGCCGAGTGCCTGGGCTGCCTCGACTTGGCCGCGCGGCACGGCGTTGACGCCGGCGCGGAAGATCTCGGCGAGTACGCCGGCGGCAGCGAGCGCGACGGGAAGCGTGAGCATCCAAAACGACGGCAGCGCGATCTTGTACTGGGGCAGCACCAAAAAGAAGAAGTAAATGAACAGCAGGCTCGGTACGCCGCGGAAGAAATCGGTGAGCAGGCGGCAGACCAGCTGGAGCGGCTTAATGTCGCTGGTGCGGCCGAGCATAAGGGCTAAGCCCAGCACCAGTGCGATGGCGCCAGCGGTGAGTGCGACTTTAACGGTGCCCTCAAAGCCGGCAAGCAGGAACTTCCAGGTGGTGAGGTGCGTAAAGAAATACCAATAGTGGACCGAAAGCTGACCGGTCACATAAAAGCGCTGCAGCACCAGGACGGCGAGCGCGGCGACGGCAACGAGCGAGATAGCGGTGCCGATGCGAATCTTGGCGCGCATCTTGGGGCCGGGAGCCTCGTAGAGCGCATCGCGCATGGTGAGCGCGGAGGTGGAGTGCTTGCTCATCGGAGGATCCTCACCTTCTTATCGATGTAGTTGCCAATGTGGCTCACCACAAAGGCCGTGCCCAGATAGCCGAGCGCCGAGATAAAGAACGCGGCGACGCCTCCGAGCGAGCGCGTGTTGATGTAGCTCACCACGCCGGTGAGCTCCTGCGGTTTAAGCGGCACCTGGCTGCCGAGCGCGGTGGTGAGCATGACGGCGATAAAGAGGTTGGTCATGGGCAGCACACTCGAGCGCAGTGCCTGCGGAATCACGATCTTGGCGAGGATACGGCTAAAGCTCATGCCCAGCGAGCGGGCGGCTTCCACCTGGCCGACGCCGACGGTGTTGATGCCGCTCATAAAGTTTTCGGAGCCAAAGGCCGAGCCCAAAAGGACCGTGGCGACGATAACGCAGGTGCGATAGGGCAGGACGACCTTGAGCGGCGGCAGCGCGTAGACGACGATGATAAGCAGTGCGATGCCGGGGATGTTACGGAACACCTGGACAAACAGGTCGCCAAAGACGCGCAGCGGCTTGAGCGGCGACACGCGCATCACGGTGACGGCAACGGCCAGCATCATGGCGATGGCAAATGACTCAAGCGTCATGCCCCAGGTTGCTAGCAGCGCGTCGATATAGTTCTGGCCATAGAGCGACCAGAGTTCGGAGAGACTCATGCGGACCTCCCGCCGATAAGGAAAGGGGCTCCCGTGTGTACGGAAGCCCCGACAACTCAGTAAGGAAACAGTTTATCGCAATAAAGCGCATCGTGCGTTTCCGTATGGTTTCGTTGTGGCCGTTACCAGGCTCGCTGCCTAGGCGCCGACCTCGGGCAGCTCGGGAACATTGGTGTCGCCCGTACGATCGCCGATGCAGATCTGCCACAGCTTGGTCCAGGTGCCGTCGTCCTCAATCTTCTTAAGGAAGTCGTTGACAAAGGCGACGCCGTCGGAATCAAGCGGCAGGCCGATGCCGTAGGGCTCCTTGTTGCCGAAGGGCTTGCCGGCGATCTTGTACTTACCGGGCTCGCGGACCAGGGAGCTCTGCTGCATGTTGTTATCGATGACGTAGGCGTCAACGCGGCCCTGCTGGAGTGCCTGGCGGGCCTCCTCATCGGTCTTGAACTCCTGCTGGCTGGCCTTGGGGGCAAACTCCTCCAGGATGGCGGGGCCGTTGGAGCCGGACTGGACGGCGACGTTTTTATCGGCCAGGTCGTCGACGCTCTTGATGTCGTCGTTGTCGGCGAGCACCAGGATGGCCTGCTGGGTGTAGTAGTAGGGGCCGGCGAAGGAGACGAGCTTCTTGCGCTCATCGGTGATGGTGTAGGTGGCAAAGACGGCGTCGACCTGGCCATTCTGCAGCACGGACTCGCGCGTGTCGGAGGTTACCTGCGTGATCTCGATCTTGTTCTCGCCCAGGATGTAGTTGGACAGGAGCTGTGCGATGCCGGCATCGAAGCCGCGGGTCTTGCCATCCTTCTCGTTGAGGAGAGAGAAGAGCGTGGAGGTCTGGACGCTGCCGATTTTAAAGACGCCGGCATTCTTGACGGCCGTGGCCCAGGTGCTGGCGGCGATGGCGTCGTCGTCGGCCTTGGGGCCGTTGTCGACGAGCTTGTCGAATGCCTTGGCGTCGAGCGTGGTGGAAGCCTTGGTGTTATCAGGGCTCTTGGAAGAGGCGGCGGAGCCCTTGTCGGCCTCGGCGCTGGTGTCGGAGCAGCCGGCAAGACCAAGGCCGGCAACGGTTGCGAAAGTGGCGGCGACAAAGCCGCGGCGGTCGAGAACGACCTGCTGGGAGAGGTTCTTGCTCATAGGAGAACACCTTTCTCAAAAAAATCCTAGTGGTTGAGTAGAGTTATACCCTATTGCGCTCAGATGGGTCAACACGAAATAACTCAGAAACATACTTACCTTATGGGTTATTCTACCTACCAAAAAGGGACAGGTTTATTTTGGCAGGTTTTATCTGGACAAACGTCGGTTATTGCAGTTGGAACGCTACCTTTTAGCTGGGGCAGGCGCTCGCAGCGGTCGCTATAATGGCGGCAACGCGACGCATATAAAAGTAAGGAGATCGCGTATGAACGGTTATTCGTTTTTCGCACCGACCAAGGTGTTGTTTGGCGCGGGCAAGTTGGGCGAGCTGGGCACGCAGAAGCTTCCCGGCACCAAAGCGCTCATCGTTACCACCTGCGGCAATTCGGTTAAGCGCTTTGGATATCTGCAGCGCGTGGAGGCGGAGCTCGACCGCGCCGGCGTGGCGCACGAGCTGTTCGACCGTATTGAGCCCAACCCGTTGCGCGAGACTGTCAACGCGGGTGGCTGGATGGCGCGTACCCATGGCTGCGACTTTGTCCTGGCGCTCGGCGGTGGTTCGGTCATGGACGGCAGCAAGGGCATCTGCGCGGTGGCGACCAACCCGCATACCGATGCCGAGGACAACGAGTGCCCCGGCGATATCTGGGACTTTGTGAATGGGGGCACTGCGCTCGGCCTGCCGATCCCCAACGATCCGCTGCCGCTTGTCTGCGTGACCACCACGGCGGGTACCGGCTCCGAGGTCGATGCGGGCGGTGTCCTGTCCTGCGAGGAACATGACGAGAAGCTTCGTCTGGGCGATCCGCGCCTGTTCCCGGTGCTTTCGATCGTCGATCCCGAACTCATGGTGAGCGTCCCGGCACGTCTGAGCGCCTATCAGGGATTCGACGCCCTGTTCCATTGCGTTGAGTGCTACATCTCAAATACCAACACGCCCATGGGTGACATGGTTTGCCGCGAAGGCATCCGCCGCGCCGCCGCGGCACTGCCTGCGTGCGTCAATAATGGCGATGACCTGGAGGCGCGCTCGAGCCTCGCGTTTGCCAACACGCTCGGCGGTTATGCCATGGATGCCTCGGGCACCACGGGCTCGCATGGTCTTGAACATGGCATGAGCGCGCATCATCACGACTTACCGCACGGCGCTGGCCTCGTTATGATCGCCCGTGCCTATCACACCTGGATGATCGATCACGGTGCCGTGTCCGAGCGCTATATCGACATGGCACACCTGATGGGCAATGCTACCGCCAGCGATCCGCACGATTTTGTAGTTGAGCTCACGCGCCTGATGGAGGCCTGCCATGTGGCCGACCTTGCCATGAGTGAGTGGGGGATTGCGGACAATGAGCTGCCGGCCATTGCGCACAACGCCCTGACGACCAACGGTGTCCTGTTCAGCCACGACCCCGTGACGCTGACCGAGCCCGACGTCGTCGAAATTCTCAAGAACAGCTACCGCTAACTACCACAAAGGGGACACTTTGGCGGTTCGTCTTAATCTGTAACAGGTAGACGCGGAAATGGGTTCCAACTGTTACAGATCGAGATTATCTCCTTAGGGGAATTCGAATGTCTCAATCTGTAACATCTGGACGGCCAAAAGGTCTCTATCTGTTACAGATTGAGATAAAGGTCAGGGACTAAGACGTCTTGTCTCGATCTGTAACAGTTAGACGGGATTTCGGGCCCTAGATGTTACAGATCGAGATAATCGCGTCGCGAAAATAAAAACCTCCGCAGGGGGTGCTTTCCTTGCGGAGGTTTTCTTACGCGTTGAGTAGTCTCACGGCTTCGGCGGCCATGTTCTCGACCGTCATGCCGTTCTGAGCGAGCAGCTCGTTGGGGTCGTAGCGGTCGGGGAAGCCCTTGGCGATGCCGAAGGTGCGCGTGCGCAACGGCGTGCATGCCAGATAACATGCCACGCGCTCGCCCCAGCCGCCGTCCAAGATGCCGTCCTCGAGGGTGACGACAACGCGATGCTCGACGGCAAGGCTGTCGAGGAACTCGCGGTCAAGCTCAGTTGCAAAGCGCGGGTTGACAAGCGTGGTCTCGATACCGTACTCGGCGGCCAAGCGGTTTGCCACGCGCTCGCCCAGCTCAAAGAAATCGCCGAGCGCGAGCACGGCCACATCGCGGCCCTGACGCACAACGTTGTAGCGCGCAACGCTGTAATCGGTGTCCTCGGCAGGCGCCAGATCGGGGCGGCTTACCAGGCCGATGCCCGGTACGCGGATCGCCGCGGGATGCTCGCGATGGTCGAGCGACCAGCTCAGCATGGACAGGTATTCCTCCATGCAGGCCGGCGCCAAGTAGCGCATGTTGGGAAGACCGCCCAGCATGGAAATATCAAAGAACGAGAGGTGCGTCTCGGATGTGGTGCCAAAGATCGACGCGCCAAATACCAGGATGGTCGCCGGCATATCGTTGAGGCACAGGTCGTGCCACAGTTCGTCGTAGGCGCGCTGCAAAAACGTGCCGTACACACCAAAGACTGGCTTGGCGCCCGAGCGCGCAAGCGCGGTGGCAAAGGTCACGGCGTGCTCCTCGGCAATGCCCACATCGACGAACTGTTTGCCGGCGGCAGCGCGAAGCTCGGGTGTAAAGCCCATGATGTAGGGCGTGGCGGCCGTGATGCCTACGACCTGCGGATCGCGTTCGATGGCGGCGATGAGCGCCTCGCCCGTAATGTCGGCATAGGTGCGCGGCGCAGGCTCGCTCGGATGGCCCGGGCAGAGCTTGCGCCCAGTCGCCATGTCAAACGGACCCACGTGGTGCCAGCGTTCCGGGTCGCTCTGGGCTGGCTCAAAGCCCTTGCCCTTGGCGGTGGAGACGTGCAGCACGATGGGGTGATCGATATTGCGCAGTTCCTGCAGCGCGTCGACGAGAGCCAACACATCGTTACCGGCGTCCAGATAGCGGTAGTCGAGCCCCATCGCGCGGAAAACGTTGCGCTCACAGGTGCCGTTGCTGGCGCGCAGCTCGGCCAGATTGCGATAGAGGCCACCGTGGTTCTCGGCGATGGACTGGTCGTTATCGTTGACGATGATGATCAGGTTGCTGTCGAGCTCGGCGGCATTGTTAAAGCCCTCAAACGCCAGGCCGCCCGAAAGCGAGCCATCGCCAATAACGGTAATGACGTTATATCTGTCACCCGCCAGGTCGCGCGCGTGGGCAAGGCCGCAGCCCAAGCTCACCGAGGTTGAGGTGTGACCCATGGCAAACAGGTCATGCTCGGACTCGTCGGGATTGGCAAAGCCAGAAGCCTCACCATAACGCTCCGGATCGATATAAGTGTACGCGCGCCCGGTTAGCGCCTTGTGGGCGTAGGTCTGGTGCGACACGTCAAAGACGATTTTGTCGGTGGGGGAGTTAAACACGCGATGGAGCGCGACCGTGAGCTCAACGACGCCCAGGTTGGGGGCAACGTGTCCGCCGACAGCGGCGGAGCTTTCGAGGATGGCGTGGCGAATCTCGCCGCAGAGCTGCGGAAGCTCGGCGCGATCGAGAGCCTTGACGTCCTCGGGCGTTGTCGTTTGCGTAAGCAGCATCGTTGTGGGTTACTCCATGAGAATCGTGCACCGGCACTCCCTCGGCCGGCGCAATTGCACAAGACAGTCTCGCACATTTTGGCGTTTGATATGTGACGGCGGCGCGGTAATTCGCCAACTGGCGGAGCAAAACGTTTTGTCCGATGCCATACTAATAGATTCAATGATGATTCTATTCAATGCGTGCAGGCCGTGGCTTGCCGCCGTGAGCCGCTGGAAGGAGGCAGCATGTCCGATACCGTTCGTGCCGAGAAAATCGCGCGCGAGGTCGACTGTGCCGCCCGTCAGCTCGCCCAGGCGGGCCGTTTGGATCTGACGCGCGAGTTTATCCAGCATGGTGACGTGACGGTCTATGCGCATGTGACTTCGGTAGCGCGGGCGAGCCTGTCCTTTGCCGAACACTTGGGCCGTGCTGGCATTTCGGTCGACCGTGCCTCGTTGCTGCGCGGAGCCCTGTTACACGATTACTTTCTCTATGACTGGCACGATCCCGACCCAAGCCATCGGCTGCATGGTTTCCGCCACCCGTTTTTTGCCCTGGCACGTGCGGAGGAAGATTTTGAGCTGACGCCGCGCGAGCGGAATATTATCGTGCGGCATATGTTTCCGCTGGTGCCGGTGCCGCCGACGTGTCGTGAGGCATGGATTGTGTGCCTGGCAGATAAATGGTGCGCGCTGCGTGAGACGGTCGTCGGCCGTCTGCGGCGCAAGGATGAGGCGGACGATGGGGCGAGCAGCGAATCGAGCGAAAAGAGGAGAGGGTAGACGGTGAGAACCGCGATCGACATGGCGTTTGGCGGCGCGACGCTTGCCGCCTGCCCGCTTTCGGCACTGGTGCTCTCGTTTGCCTTCTACGGTTTTTGCGGCTGGGCGTGGGAGTCGACGGTCTGCGCCATGCTCAATCACGGACGATTTGCCAATAGCGGCTTTTTGCTGGGGCCGTGCTGCCCCATCTATGGCGCGGGCGGCATTGCCTGCTGGCTGTTGTTGCGCGGAATTCCTGACGCGTCGAGCCAGTTTGTCGCTGCAGCGCTTGTATGCAGCGTGATTGAGTACAGCGTAGGCGTGCTGTTGGAAAAAACAACGGGCGCTCGCTTTTGGGATTATTCGCACCTGCCGTTTAATTTGCATGGACGCATCTGTCTGTACTGGGCCTGCGCGTTTGGCTTGGGTTCGTTGTGCATTTGTCGCGTAGTGGAACCGGCGGTGTTGGGCCTGCTCGCCCATCTGCCGGTCTTGGTTGTTCGTTTGGCCGCCTTTGTCGTTGCAGTTGCAATGATCGTCGATGCGATTTGCTCGCTGGCCAGCTGGCGCCGTCTGTCTGATCAGCTGGAGCGTGTGCGTGCCGACCTTGCCGACCGCATCAATGAGTCGCTTGCCGATGCCTCGGACTCCATGCTCGAGCGCATTCCCGATTCGACGATTGACTCGGTAGCGCAGACGCATATCCGCAGCCGCGCCGTTAACGCGTGGCTGGCGGAACTGGGCGATGCGGCGCTCGATGCCCTGCGTGAGAAGGCTTCGATGCCGACGTTTATCTCGGATGGTGCTCGCGGCCTTGCACTCGCTGCTCGCCGCGTGGCCGATGCCGCGCCAATCGTGCCTCGTCCGTCGCTCGCCCGTCTCCGTGCCGGCAGGCGCGCAAGCCGTCCGGTGCCGAGTGTGTCGCTCAGCCGTCGCGACCTGCGCTTCTTCAATGCTTTCCCGCGCTTGCGCATCAACCGCTACGAGGGCGTCATCCGTGCCACCGACCTTCGCGACCGCGCCCACGAGCTGTTTCGGCGCTAGCCGGGACGAGCGCCCTCGCGGCTCCCTTGCTCGCGTATTTCCCGTACGGTTCGCGCCCGTTGCCGCGCCGTTTCCATTCGACAACGCAGCGTTTGACTTATCTGCAACGCCGCCCGCACCGGCGCCGTTTGAGATGGCAAGATTTGGGTCGAGCCGATAGAGGAGGTTATCCGCATCCGTACCGGCGAACAAGGCCCCATCGCGGTGTAGAATCGACCGCCTGCCATTCGCAACGTTAAAATACTGCAATGAGGCACAGGACTTGCGTTGTGGATGGGCAGATTATGGGTCGTAATAAATATCCCGAGGAGACGGTCGCGAAGATTCTCGACGCGGCGCTGGAGCTATTCTGCGCACAGGGTTATGAGGGGACGAGCATTCAAGATATTGTCGACCGCCTCGATGGCATGACCAAGGGTGCTGTCTATCATCATTTTAAGAGCAAAGAGGAGATTTTCAACGCCGCATTTGATCGGGCAATGGCTCCGATTGTTGAGCGCCGTCGCTCAACGCTTGGTATCGGTAATATGACCGGAGCCCAAAAGCTCAAGCGACTGTACGCGCCCGAGTCCGTTATTCCACAAATTGAGCTATGGGCACGCATGCATCCTGCAGCAGATCCGGTAAAAAGCTCGCGTCTACTGGCGATGCAGTACCAGGGTTCGTTTGACGAGTCGGCCGATGGCTATCTCCTGCCAGTGATCGAGGCGGGCATTGCCGACGGCTCCATTGCGTGTGAATGCCCGCGCGAAGCGGCGGAGGCGATATCGTTGTTGGCGAATCTTTGGCTGCTGCCGCTGTTCCGTCCGCTTGAGACCAAGGATCGAATGCTCGCTCGCGCACAATGTTTGGCGCAGATGGCGGCCGCGGTGGGGCTCGATTTGGGTAATGAAGTGCTCCGGACAACGGCCCAGATTTGGGACGTATGGAACCGTGCTGGGTGGTAATATAGATACTGACGGTATGTAATTGATTTGTAAGGGTAGCCACGGCTGCCCTTTTCAAGTCATTGAATACATACTAATGGTATGTATAGGGGGCAGGCTTATGGCTGGAATGCGGAGGAGTAGCGTCTCGTTGGCGCAAAAAACAGTGCGATCTATCAGGCTTTTCGGTCTTCTTGTTGCACAGCTGTGCGCGTATTCGATGCTGTCGGCACTGTGCTTTGCGTGCCCGCTTTACTTGTTCGATTGCAGCGGCTCATCAACGTTATATGGTGCCGTCGCGGCGATAGCGTTCGTGCCGGGCGTGCTTGCGACTCCGGCTGGCGGAATCTTGGCGGATCGCGGGAGACATCGCGGGGTTCTTGTGGTGCTCGGCATTGTTCTGATGGCTGCATCACTGTTGTTTATCCCCATGAAGCATTCGCTGCTTCTTGCCGTTGTCGTGGTAGCAATGCTTTGCGTCCAATATAGTATCCAATCGCTGCTGAAACCGATGCTTCAAATTGAGACGGTGCGCATGACGGGCCCAGAAAAGGTTGAGCGTGCCACTGCGTTGGTCTCGCAGATAACCATGGCGAGCAATATCTTGGGCCCTGTGGTCGGGACGGCAGTCTATGGGTGCTTTGGTATCGATGCTCTATGCGAAACCGCGGCGTTGACATTTGCGATGTCAGCCCTGCTGTTCGGGGGTGCACTCAAGCGAAATGCCTCATCTGGAATGACAGGGGACAGTACGACTTGCTCGACATACCGAAGCGATTTTCGGGAGTCGATTCGGTATCTGTTGCAAAATTCATCATTGGTCGCCGTGATTTTGCTTGCGGCTGTTTTGAACCTTGCGTTGGTTGGGCTAACGATTGGCGCTCCCGTTATTGTTGCAAAGCATCTCGGAATACAGTCATCCTTTGTTGGGATTATTGAGGTGGCTATGGGCTTGGGTGGTCTTGTCGGCAGTGGTTTGGTCGGTATTTGGCCGCATCGTTTTTCCTTCAAGGGCATATGTCGATATGTTGCGATGATCTGTTTTGGAGTCGTACCGATTATTGTCACGCTACTGAGCGGTCCTAATGAATTTGCGTTTGCCGCGCTTGCGGCCGGCTCGGCATGGGTCATGGCGTGGGCAAGCGTTACATCGGTTGAAGTCGTTTCATTCGTTCAGCGGTCAGCGCCAAAGGAACTCTGCGGAAAAGTGCTGGCACTCGTTTACATGGCGCTTTCCTGCGCAACGCCTATTGGCCAATTGGTTTACGGGCTCGCATATGATCGATGGACTCCGGCGATTGTATTCGCAGGAATGTTGGCGGTGCTGACGTTGACGACGGCGCTGTTTTATCGGCTGAAAAGTCGCTTGTGGCGATTGTCTTAACGCGCTGGGGCATTGTGAATTTGTGGAGGCAGTGGCACGTCGCGCCGTGACGGCATTGTTTGGGCCTGCCTCTCCTTCGTCTACAATATCGTGCAGACGAAGGAGAGGCATGCCCATGATCAAGATGTTTGCGAGTGACTTAGACGGAACGCTGCTGAACGCCCTGCACGAGGCAGATGGGACCATCCGCCGTGCCATTCGCGAGCTGACCGAGGCTGGCCTGCATGTGGTTCCCGCGACCGGACGCTCGACGTTGCCAATCGGCGAGCATGGCTTTACGGGGCTAGCGCTCGATGCCTGCTGCTCCAACGGGTCCATCGTGCGCGACAGCCATGGCGAGGTGCTCAGGACCTGGACCATCGACCCACAGATTACCGAGGAGCTGCTCAAGGAGTTCCCGGATATCTGTTTTGACTGCTCCACGCCCGATGGCATGTTCTCGAGCGGTTCGTTCGAGATGCACCAGGCGGGTTTTAAGAAGGACAGCCCTATCAAGCGCATCGTGATGCGCGGTATGCGTGCACGTGGCGGGTACCACGAGGAGCAGTATTTCGACCAGTCGATCGGTGACATCCTGCGCCACGATGTGTGCAAGATCAACTGTCGCGTGACCTCGCCCGAGCTGGAGCGCGACCTTAAGGCATATCTGGCCGAGCGATCGGACCGCGTGGTCAACGCGCCGTTTGACCCGGTGATGTTTGAGATCACGGACGTGGCGTGCAACAAGGGCGAGAGCGTGGCCTGGCTGGCGGGCTACTACGGTATTGCCGAGGACGAGGTTGCGGTTTACGGCGACGGCGGCAACGACATCGCCATGCTCAAACGTTTCCGCCACAGTTACGCGACCAAAAACGGCAGCGATGCAGCTAAGGCCGCCGCGAGCGCGACCATCGGCAGCTGTATGGCCCATGCCGTCCCCAAACACATGCTCGCGACCATGCGCAAGCAGAATTCCCACACCGTAATCGAATGATGAAACAAAGGGACTGACCCTTTGTCGCATGGGAGATGCCGGCTTTTGGCGTATGGGGCTGTTACGCTTTCGCCACCAACAAATTTCGAGTTATTCGGCCTGTCGGAGGTCGTTAAATGGCTAAAGATGCCCTCTCAGGAACATTCATGCGTCTAATGGTGTCTGATTCGGTGACGTAAGTGCGCAAATGGTCATGTATACGCTCAAATTAGGACAAAAACTCTCAGATAATCCCGGCGGTGCATTTATACAGAACCAGCAGCGTGGCCGAATAACTCGAAAAATGTAGGTAGCAGTTCGGCGACAAGCTCGGGTATGGCAAAGGAACTGTTCCTTCGCCATATTCGAGCTCCGATCTTCTGAAATGCGAACAAACATTCGCATTTCTAACTGCGCTTTGATAGAATCGGTATCGTTGTCGGCAGTTCCATGTGTCGGGCAGCGCCCTCCATCTGATGGGAGGTGATGCCCATGACCGATTTGATTGATTTCGTGAGGCTTCTGACCGCTTTGGTCTCGCTTCTCACGATGCTTATCGGGCTTTCCGAGGCACTCAAGCAGCGTTCGAAGCGCAGCAGAAGGGGTCGCCGCCGCTAAGGCGTTGACCCCTTAATCCAAGCAACGGCACTGCCCAGCTTAGCAGAACTTGGGCTGCTGTCGACACTATTCTACCCATGAATGCCATTTTGGACAATCGGTAATGCCGCCCCAAAAGCCAGGCGGGTTGTGATAAAGGGACAGTCCCTTTATCACAACCCAAATATTGCCTTTACGTGTTGATGCACACGGTGTGCAATAATACTCGCACTGTGCAATAGCGCACAGGCTGAGTAACAAGGAGGACGCTTGTCCCAGCTTGAGAAATGCGATCGCCGGTCCCTTCGCTCGCAGCGCGCCCTTCGCCAGGCACTTGCCAGCGAACTTGCCGAAAGCGGCGATCTTTCGCGCATTAATGTCGCGTCGCTCACCGAGCGCGCTGGCCTTACGCGCCGCACGTTCTATTCGCACTACTGCGATATCCCCGACTTTATCAATCAAATCGAGGACGGCTTGCTGGCCGAGATCCGTGAGCGCATTGAGCTCATCACCGCAGCTCAGCTGCCTGATCTCTATCACAACATCGGTGAGCTCGAGCCGGCGCCTGGTTCGGTTGAGCTGCTGCGTTATCTTGCGGCCAACCGCGACTTAATCGGTGCGCTGCTGGGCCCGGGCGGCGACCAGGCCTTCATTAAAAGGATCATCGACACCGCCCGCGAGGCCGTGGTGCCGCGTGCGAAGACGGGCATTTTGGGCCTGGCGCTGGGCACGTTCTTTGACTACTACGTCACCTACGTCGTGAGTGCCGAGGTCGGCCTGATCCAGCGCTGGTTTGAGCGTGGGCTCACCGAATCGCCCGAAGCCATGGCACGCATTATGACGGTGCTCGCTTTTGTGCGCCCTGGTGACCTGTATGGCCAACCCATCGATATCAATGTGCCGGAATACGGCATGAAGCTATTGAACTTGCAGCTCGAGGACGCGGCCGACACCGCCGCAACCGTCGAGTCCAACAACTAAGAGGAGAGACAATGAGCAAACTCGTCGAGGGCATTAAGGACCGCATGGTCGCTGCCGCACGCGAGGCCGCGCCCACCGTGATGGACGCCGCGCAGAAGGCCGCGACCGCGGCTGCCGAGAAAGTCGCTGAGGCAGTTGCCGATACCAAGAACGCGGCAGGGGAGACGTCCGTCGCTAGCGAGCCCGTCGTCACCGAGCCCGTAACTGCTACCGCCGCCCACGCCCCCGAAGGCGCGATCTTCAACCCCGGCAACGCTCGTGGCAACCTACACCTTGGCATCGACGTGGGCTCCACCACCGTTAAGCTTGCCGTGCTCAACGACGACAACCAGATCGTCTACGCCAAGTACCAGCGCCACCACACCGACGTCCGTGCCTGCGCCCGCGACCTGTTCGAGGGCGCTGCGATCGTGCTGCCGACGGCCCAAATGACCTGCGCCATTACCGGCTCGGGCGGCCTGCTGCTGTCTCAGTGGCTCGACCTGGAGTTTGTCCAGGAGGTCATTGCCAGCAAGCGCGCCGTCGAGACCCTTATCCCGGCCACCGATGTCGCCATCGAGCTGGGCGGCGAGGACGCCAAGATCATCTACTTCGACAACGGCATCGAGCAGCGCATGAACGGCACCTGCGCCGGCGGCACGGGCGCGTTCATCGACCAGATGGCAACCCTGCTGCACACCGACGCGAGCGGCCTCAACGAGCTCGCGGCCAACGCCACCACCATCTATCCCATCGCCAGCCGCTGCGGCGTATTTGCCAAGACTGACGTGCAGCCGCTGCTTAACGAAGGCGCCCGCCCCGAGGACGTGGCGGCCTCCATCTTCCAAGCCGTCGTGACCCAGACCATCTCGGGCCTGGCGTGCGGCCGTCCCATTCGCGGCAACGTCGCCTTCCTGGGCGGCCCGCTGCAGTACCTCTCCGAGCTGCGCCACCGCTTCTACCTCACGCTCAATCTGGACGAGGAGCACCGTATCGTGCCCCAAAACGCTCACCTGTTTGTGGCGAGCGGCGCCGCCATGGCGCACGAGTCCAACAAGCTCAGCACGTTCCCGCAGCTCATCGAGGCCATCGACAGCTTGGGTGACACGCAGGGTGCCGAGGTCGAGCGCCTGGATCCGCTCTTTGCCACCGACGAGGACTTTGCCGAGTTCAAGACCCGCCACGACGCCGAGGTCGTCCCCAAGGGCAAGCTCGACGGCTACACCGGCCGCGTGTTCATCGGCATCGACGCTGGCTCCACCACCATGAAGGCTGCGCTCGTGGGCGAGGACGGCCAGCTGCTGCACACCTGGTACGGCAACAACAACGGCGACATCCTGGGCACGGCCAAGGTCATCATGGCCGATTTCTACAACCATATCCCCGCCGGCTGCACCATCGGCCACGTGACCACCACGGGCTACGGCGAGGCGCTGCTCATCGAGGCCCTCAAGGCCGATTCCGGCGAGATCGAGACCGTTGCGCACCTACGCGGCGCCAAGGCGTTCCTGCCCGGCGTCGAGTTCATTCTGGACATCGGCGGCCAGGACATGAAGTGCCTGCGCGTCAAGGACGGCGTCATCGAGCACATCATGCTCAACGAGGCCTGCTCGTCGGGCTGCGGCAGCTTTATCGAGAGCTTCGCCGTCTCTATGAACATGGACGTGCGCGCGTTCGCCGATGCCGCCATCCATGCCAAGGCCCCGGTCGACCTGGGCAGTCGCTGCACGGTCTTTATGAACTCGCGCGTTAAGCAGGCGCAAAAGGAAGGCGCCACGGTGGGCGACATCGCGGCCGGCCTGTCCTATTCCGTCATCAAGAATGCCCTGTTCAAGGTCATTAAGCTGCGCGACCCCAAGGAGATCGGCAGTCAGGTGATCGTCCAGGGCGGTACCTTTATGTCCGATGCCACGCTGCGCGCGTTTGAGCAGCTCACGGGCGTTCATGCCGTGCGCCCCGACATTGCCGGCTGCATGGGCGCCTACGGTGCGGCCCTGCTCGCCCGCGATCGCGCCGGCGCCGACGGCACCTCGACCATTCTTTCTGCCGAGGACATCGCGCACCTCACCGTGACGCAAAAGCATGTCCGCTGCGGCCGTTGCTCCAACAACTGCCAGCTCACCGTCAACGACTTTGGCGGCGGCAGGCGCTTCATTACCGGTAACCGCTGCGAGAAGGGCGCCGGTCACAAAAAGCAAAAGACCGAGGCCCCCAACCTCTTCAAAAAGAAAAATGAGCTGCTCTTTAACCGCGAGGTGCTGAGCCCCGACGAGGCCCCGCGCGGCACCGTCGGCATCCCGCGCGCACTCAACATGTACGAGAACTACCCCTTCTGGCATGCGTTCTTTACGCGCCTGGGCTTTAGCGTGCAGCTGTCCGACCAGTCGAGCAAAAAGACCTACCAGGCGGGTATCGAGTCCATGCCGTCCGAGAGCGTGTGCTATCCAGCCAAGATGAGCCACGGTCACGTGATGAACCTCATCGACCGCGACGTCGACTTTATCTGGATGCCGTGCGTGCGCTGGGAGCGCAAGGAGGACCCGACGGCCGGCAACTGCTACAACTGCCCCATCGTTATGAGCTACCCCACGGCGCTGGCACTCAATATCGACGAGATCCGCGAGCAGAACATCGAGTTCCTGTACCCGTTTGTGCCCTATCACGACAAGACCGAGCTCAAGCGCCGTCTGTACCAGGTGCTCGCCGTCGACCGTGTGGCCGATTCGCAAGCCGGTCGCGGTCGCGTGCGTGGACCCAAGATCACGCGCTCCGAGGTCGATGCCGCCGTCAACGCCGCCTACGAGGCCGATGCGCGTTTCCACGAGGACATCCAGACCATGGGCGAGGAGGCCCTTAAGTGGGTCGAGGACCACGGCGGTCACGGCATCGTGCTCGCCGGTCGTCCCTACCACAACGATCCCGAGATCAACCACGCCCTGCCCGAGCTTATCTCGAGCTTTGGCTTTGCGGTCTTTACCGAGGATTCGCTCGCGCATCTCGTGAAGCCCGAGCGCCCGATCCGCGTCGTCGACCAGTGGATGTACCACAGCCGCCTGTACGCCGTCGCCCGCTTTGTGACGATGCGCAACGATCTGGACCTGATCCAGCTCAACTCGTTTGGCTGCGGCCTGGACGCCCTGACCACCGACCAGGTGCAGGAGATTCTGGAGGCCAGCGGTAAGATTTACACCGTGCTCAAGATCGATGAGGTGTCCAACCTAGGTGCCGCGCGCATCCGCATCCGCTCGCTCATGGCCGCGCTTAAGGACCAGGAGGCCGAGCGCTTGGCCGAGGCCACGGCCGCGGGCGAGGCCTACGAGCAGGGCGTTGCCGCGCCGGTGGCGCCCTCCACGGATGCCCCCGCGTTCGCGAGCCGCAAGTACACGTTTGAGGCTCAGCGCGAGAGTGCTTCGACCGCGTGGCCCAAGGTGCCCTTTACCGAGCAGATGCGCGAGGAGGGCTACACCATCCTGTGCCCGCAGATGGCGCCGATCCACTTTGACCTGGTCAAAGAGGTGTTCCGCGGTGCTGGATACAACTTGGAGCTGCTGCCCTCGACTGACCACGATGCCGTCGAGGCCGGTCTGCGCTACGTGAATAACGACATCTGCTATCCGTCGATCCTGGTGACGGGCCAGATTATGGAGGCCATCGAGAGCGGCCGGTACGACCTGTCCAAGACGGCCGTGGTTATCAGCCAGACCGGCGGCGGGTGCCGTGCCACCAACTACATCGCGCTCATCCGCAAGGCCCTGCGCGAGAGCGGCCACCCCGAGATTCCGGTGATCTCGCTTTCGGCCGTGGCGCTCGGCGAGGACAACCCCGGCTTTAAGATTACGCCGGCGCTGCTTAAGCAGGCCGTGTACGCGGTGCTCTTTGGTGACGTCATGATGCAGATGCTCTACCGCTGCCGCCCGTACGAGGCCACGCCCGGTGCTGCCAACGCGCTCTACGAGGAGTACATGGCGCGCGCCCGCAAGCTGGCGCCCAAGTTCAACCGCCACAACTACACCAAGCTGTGCCGCGAGGCCATCCGCGCGTTCGACACCATGCCGCTTGTGGGCGAGGGCACCAAGCCGCGCGTGGGCGTGGTCGGCGAGATTCTGGTCAAGTTCCATCCCACGGCCAACAACCACGTGGTCGATGTCATTGAGCGCGAGGGCTGCGAGGCCGTGGTGCCGGGTCTGCTCGACTTCTTCCTGTACTCCATGAGCAACGCCGAGCTGCAGAAGGACGAGCTGGGAAGCTCTGCCACTACGCGCGCGGGCATGCAAGCGCTCATCAAGCTCGTGGACTGGATGCGTACGCCGGTGGAGGAGATGCTCGAGAAGTCCCGCCGCTTCGAGGCGCCCGAGCGCATCGGCACCATGGCGGACAAGGCCCGCACGGTGCTTTCGGTGTGCAACAACATGGGCGAGGGCTGGCTGCTCACGGCCGAGATGCTCGACCTGATCGACCACGGTGCGCCCAACATCATCTGCACGCAGCCCTTTGCGTGCCTGCCCAACCACGTGGTGGGTAAGGCCGTGATCAAGGAACTGCGCCGTCAGCACCCCGAGAGCAACATCGTTGCGGTGGACTACGACCCCGGTGCGTCCGAGGTCAACCAGCTCAACCGCATTAAGCTCATGATCAGCGTGGCCAAGGAGAACATGCGCGCCGGCAAGGGCTTTAAGCTCGAGAAGGTGGCGCCGCTCGCGATGGACGAGGTCAGCGGCCAGATGCGCGCCCACGACGGCTGCGCGAGCTGCGGCTCGGTCGACGAGAGTGCCGTGGCGTCGGTCGCTGAGCGCCTGGGACGCGGTGTGAAGTAGCTTGCCTGCTATGGACCAGATATGAGACAAACGGGTGGCAGCCATGCCGGCTACCACCCGTTTTGCTGGACATATGTTGCGTAAATGGGCTTGTTGACGCCTTCGGCGGACTCGTATTTCAGAAGTGCGGGGAAAAACTCCAAACCTCCGAGCACACTGCTCTTTTGAGCTCTCGTTACCTGCGGTTTTGTTGCTAAAAAAGTCGGTCTGGTCGGCGAAGCTCAATTTTTCACCGCACTTCCGAAAACGACGGTCCTGCGGCACGAAAAATGGCCTGTAAAGCCCTGAGATAATGAACAGGCGTAGCCGTTCGCCGCGAGTAACCGTCCGTTTATAGAACCCACCTCCAGCGTGCAGCCCTCTTACGGTTGAATAAATACACATCTATGGAATTACGTAAGAGAGGACTGTTCCTATGAGCTACAAGACCGTTTGCGTTGCCGGCGGCGGCGTACTGGGAAGCCAGATTGCCTTCCAGGCCGCCTACTGCGGCTTTGATGTGACGATCTGGCTGCGCAGCGAGGGTAGCATCGGGCGCACCCAGCCCAAGATCGACCACGTGCGCGAGGAGTACATCGCGGCAATCGAGGGCATGGCGGACGGCACGGGCGAGTGGTGCTCCGGTATCGCCGATAGCGGCAAGCCCTTCGATAAGGAGACGGCGCTCGCTGCCGTTGAGCGCGCCTACGCCACACTCAAGCTGGAGCTTGATCTTGCCAAGGCAGTGGCCGACGCCGACCTGGTCATCGAGTCCATGGCCGAGGATACCCAGGCAAAGATCGACTTCTACAAGAAGCTCGCTCCGGTTCTGCCGCAAAAGACCGTCATCGTCACCAACTCTTCCACGCTGCTGCCGAGCACCTTTGCCAAGTACACCGGCCGTCCCGAGAAGTACCTGTCGCTGCACTTTGCCAACTCCATCTGGAAGAACAACATGACCGAGGTCATGGCACAGGACCAAACCGACAAGCGCTACTTCGACGAGCTCGTCGACTTTGCCAACGACATCCGCATGCTGGCGCTTCCCGTCAACAAGGAAAAGAACGGCTACCTGCTCAATTCCATGCTGGTGCCATGGCTGCTTTCGGGCCTTGACCTGTATGTCTCGGGCGTCAGCGACCCCAAGAGCATCGACCTCGCGTGGACGCGCGGCACCGGCGCGCCCAAAGGTCCGTTCCGCGTGTTCGACACGGTGGGCATCCAGACGGCCTACAACATCGTCATGCAGTACCAAAAGGTGCCGGGTCTGGTGAGCCCGCTGCTCAAAAAGATGATGATGCCCTACAACTTTAAGGCCATGGCGTCCGTCCTCAAGAAAATGCTCGACGAAGGCAAGCTGGGCGAAAGCGCGGGTGAGGGCTTCTTCAAGTACTAAACGATTCTTTGGGGGCGGACCGCGCCCCCAAAGCCGTGTTTCTGCGCCGTTGCAAGCTTAAGCTGTTTGTTAAGCTGCGGACCAATATTGGACAGGGCTGGGCAAACGCCATGGTATATGAGACAAACGACGGTGGCATTCAAAGACGGTAACGATATGGGTTTGAGAAGCGAAGGCGTTCGATGTTACCGACTACGACCACGGCACGCATTCGTTTGGGCGCATCTTTACGGTGGACGAGACGGCGCGCACCTATGAGCTGGAGGAGCAGATCGCAGTGCCGTTCTCGGGCTACGTGAGCAGTGCGCAGCGCGTCGGCGACACGAACAGCATGCTCGTGGCATCGGGCCAAGCCAAGACCTTTACCGAGTACGACCGCTATGGACTGCCCATCGCCACCTACGAGATGGAAGCCGAGAAGTACATCTACCGCGTGTACAAGTACGAATTGTAGCGCGCGCCTACTTTTGACCGATGGAGTGCGAAAACACGCCGTTCGCCGATGCTCTCCCCGCGAGTGGCAGTCATATGGTTTGATGTTGCAAACATATGACTGCCGCTGGGCTGCGGGTGACGCTTGCTCTGATATCGGAGGTGCCAAGTATGTTTCGCGCTCCGTTAAACAACTACCGGTTGGGCTAACATGGGTCGCCGTGCTATTTCGATGACCCTTGCAGTGGTCTGCCTGGCTGTGCTCCTGGGCGCTACAGGGCTGTTTGCTATAAGCCGAGAAACGTCCTATATGCAGGAATGCGCTTCCGAAGGCTTCGCCATTGATGGTTACTATCGGGATGACAAAGTAGGTTTGGAAACCCTGGCCTTTCATGAAGAGGATGGCTGTCGATGGCAACTGGTCAACAAAGACGGAAGCAGCGTTGACGGGCAGTTTAAGCGTACGGATGATCCCAACATCCTGGTATTAAAGAATGAAAACGGTGAAATATTCGGTACGGTCCACGTGGCGTATATTTCGCGCCGCCGCGATCAGGGCTTGCTCTACCTATTTAGAGATACCAGGGTGATCTGTTTTTATCTGGTGAGTACCGGTCCGGCGTTTACAGTGGAGTTTGGCGATGTCGATGCGGACAGTTGATTCACGGCAATAAAACAGCGAGCGGGGCGCGGGTGTGAACTGCGCCCCGCTCTTTGCTCGTGTCCGTATCGCGTCTGCGCCTCGTCGTAACTTGCGTCCGTGCGAGCATTCATCCCGCGACTCACATCACTTCACATCGAACTCTACGCGATCGAGTTCGGGTACGTTGAGGTCAATGAGCTTGCGGGCGACGTGACGGTCGTGTGCCCCAAGCGCCTCGCTTGTCGTTACATGGGCGACAATCTCGCGCTCGACGATGCCCTCCTTGTCGCCTTCGGTAGCCGAGGTCTCGACGGCGACGGTGTAATCCTTAAAGCCCGGAAGCACCGCGGCGAGCTCGCGCGTAGTTTCGGTGACGCCGTAGCCGTCCTGCACGCCGGCCTGCGCCGAGCCAATGGACCCCGCGGTCATAACGATGCAGGGGATGGCAAAGACCACCGTGCCCACAATGATGCGGCGGCGCACCTTGCGCGATAGCTCGTCGACCTCGGCGTTTTCTTCAGCAGTCACAATACCGTCGCCGTTCAGGTCGCGCTTGAGCGGCACGCGCAAAAGAAGCAATACGGCTTCGGTGGCCAGCGCGATAAAGACCACGTTGATGCCAAACTCGTAGAGCGCCGAGAGAAACAGCGACCCGCTCGCGATGGCAATGCCGTAACCCGCCGCGCACAGGGGCGGCATGAGCGCGGTCGCCACGGCTACGCCAGCAATGAGCGTCGAAGGCTCCTGATCGCGCGAGTTGCCCAGCCCGCCCGCAAAGCCGCCCGCGAGCGCGACGGCAAGGTCCCATACGGTGGGCGTCGAGTTGTCGATGATGGCGGCCGTGGTGGTTCCAAGGGGCGAGAGCTTAAAATACAGCGTGGACGTGATCAGGCAAAGGACCATCTGCAGCGCGAGGCCGGCAATGGCCTCGACGGTAATCTCACGGTCGAGCGTAGCAATGCCGTATGCCATGGCAAGGACTGAGCCCATGAGCGGGCAGACGAGCATGGCGCCTACGATGGCGATGTCCGAATCGATATCGAGGCCGATGCTCGCGATGAGCATGGCGATGATCAGGATACATAAGTGCGAGCCGGTCAGCCGCGCCCCGTTTACAAACCGCTTGCGAATCACGTGGTAGGGCGCGCGACCCTCGCGAATGTTGAATGCCTGCTTTAGAAAGCGGCTTGCATTCTCTATGACCTCGCTATGGGCAGGGCGGATGCCATGGCGCCGATGATGGCGCTCACGCAGTCGCTTGATCTGTTGTTTGTCGAGCTCCATGTCCACCTCGTTCTAGCACGGGCCGCATATCCCGCCCGTCGCTCTTACTCTACACCGTGGCGGGCGGGGCGTCTGTTGGATGCCGGCTGGCAGGGCGGATGACGTAAGAACAAGCGTACATGGCAAACTGGACGCTGCCTCATGAAAATATGATTTACGAACGCCCTCATATGTGTCGAAATTGTGATGTCATGAGGTGTTGGTTTCAAAAACTTCGCCGGTGACCAATGTTGCGCAACAGAATTCAAAAATCAGCTCCTACATTTAGATGCGTATGGATACATCCGTGTCAAAGGGAGAAAGCCATGGCAAACTACAGTCCACAACACTTTGAGCCTCGGGACAAGGCCGTCAATGTCAAGGGCGTTGCCAACCGCGCCGTCGCAACCGTTTTGACGGCGGGCCTCATCGCTCAGCCGCTCATGTCGCCGCTGGCGGCAATCGCCGCACCGTCAACCGATAACGGCGATTCTGTTCAGGGGGGGGGGTAGTTCTGTAGAGAATACCGTTGCCGCCGGTAACCAAGCGGTCGCGAAGACGGCGGCGCAGCTGGCCGAGGAGTCGGCAAAGCAGTTTGAGGCTGCCAAGGCGGCCTATGATGCGGCTCAAAAGAAGGCCGATGCCGCGGGTCAGGCACAGAAGCAGGCTCAGCAGCAAAAAGATCAGGCTTCGCAGGCCCTAACTGATAACGCGACCGAGCAGAACGCAGCGGAAGTCGCCGCGCTCCAGGAGAAGATCGACGAGCTTAAGGCGGCCGTCGACAAGGCCGAGCAGCAGCAGAAGAAGCTGGGAGACCTGAACGATCGGCTCGATCAGGCCAATAAGAGCGTTGCGGACAAGACTCAGGCGCTTGAGGACGCCAAGGCAAAGCAGGATGAGGCCAAGAAGGCCCTCGATGATGCCCAGGCCAAGCTCGATGCCATGGGTATGGACGAGTACGAGGCCGCCAAGAAGGCCGTCGAGAACGCGCAGGCAAAATTCGATGCAGCGAACGCCGATGTGAAGACTGCCGAGGGTGAGCTCGATGCCGCTAAGACGGCTGTCTCCAATGCCCAGCAGGCAAAGAGGGATGCCGAGTCTGCTCTGACATCCGCTCAGGCAAAGAAACAGCAGACCGCCGCTGCCCTCGCTACTGCAACCACCGCACGTGACAACGCCCAGCAGAAGCTGGATCAGGCGCAGGCCGCGCTCGATGCCGCTACTTCTGGCACGGGTGTCGATCTGGATGCGCTCGAGGCTGCTAAGAACACCGCCGCCAACGAGCTTGCAACCGCGCAGAGCGCCCTTGACGCCGCGACTGCTGTCGACGCAACCGCCCAGGTGAACCTCCAGGCCGCACAGGCCGCCGTCCCCGCCGCTCAGGAGCGCGTCAACGCCGCGAACGCCGCCGTCACGACCGCGCAGGCCGCATACGACGAGGCGAACGCGAAGCTCAGCGATGCGACCGGCAAGTACACCACCGCTAAGACCGCATACGAGCGGGCGCAGCAGACCGAGGGCGACAAGAAGGCCGAGTACGACCGACTCGTCGGGATCCGTCAGCAGAGGCACAGCGAGTGGGAGACGGCATGCGCTGAATCCGATACCGCCAAGAAGGCGTACGACACCGCGAATGCCGAGGTCGAGAAGCTTAACCAGCAGATTGCCGACCTCAAGTCGAACATGACCGTAGACCAGAATGTCATCAGCCAGGGTATGTTCGGCTTCTTGAACTACATCATCGGCGGCAGCCAGTTCACAGCCACGCAGAAGAAGAACGCCCAGGACGCTGTATCGATGCTGACCGGTGCCGATGACAAGGCCGAATGGTATGACCAGTACGTCGATCAGGACATGTCTCGCGACACCAACCCGCTTTCCCTGGAGCAGATGCGCAACGCCCTGACATATCTCGACACCCAGAACAACCTCCGCAAGGCGAACGGTCAGTCGGCGCTCAGCGTCAGCCTCCGCATGACTGTGGCAGCCGCCCTTAATGCATCATATTCATCGAACATCTGGGGACACTCAGGCTGCTACTGGGATAGCGGTGAAAATCTTGCCGGCGGAGGCGGCGCATATACCGGCGGCGAGACCGAGGATACACTCGGTTGGCCCTACACCGGCCTCTACACACAGGAGAAGGAGGCATTCGATAAGTACGTCGCACAGTATGGCGACGAACTCGGCAGCCACCGATATGATGCCTATTACATCTACCAGAACTACAACAGCATCTACCATGAGTGTGGGCACTATCTCAACATCATCGATTCCGCCACGGAAGCCATCGGCATCGCGACCGGTAGCGGTAAGAACACCGATTCCGAGGTAACAGTATTCGATTACAGCGCTGATGACACTCAGGCCGATTTCACTGTCTCCGAGTTCAAGAAGCTCCTGAACGACTACATTGATTCCGCCTACAATGCAGGCGGCACGCAGGAGCAGAAGGAGCAGCTGAAGCAGCTTCAGAATAAGCTGGCAGAGGCACAGAAGACGATGGGAACGGCCGATACGGCATATCTCGCCGCTCTCAATAACCAGAAGGACGCGCAAGACGCCTATACCGCGGCCGACACGAACGTGAACACCGCCAAGGGCGAGTACGAGAAGGCAAAGTCTGCTACCGCTGCGGCCAAGACCGCCTATGACACGGCCGATGCAAATTTGAAGCGTATCGACATCACGACGCCGAAGGCGAACCTTGATGCCGCCAAGAGCGAAGCCGCCGCTGCCCAGTCCGCGCTCGATGCCGCCAACGCAAAGGTCTCCGAATGCCAGAAGAAGGCGCAGAAGACTGCTGCTCGTAAGGCCGAGGCGAAGACTGCTCGCGATGCCGCCAAGGCAAAATCCGACCAGGCCAACGAGGCGTATGACAACGCCACTGCTTCGGTCAAGGACCTTACCGCCAAGCGCGATGCCGCCAAGACGGACCTTGCGAACAAGCAGGGCACGCTAGACGAGGCCAAGAAGGCCGACGGCGCTGCCCAGGCTGGCGTTGACAAGGCTCAGGCCGCAGATGCGCACGCCGCGACCGCTCTTTCGGACGCCAAGCAGGCAGTTGCCGCCAAGACGCAGGCCATGTCCGACGCACAGGAGAAGGTCAAGGCCGCCGATGCCGAGCGCGCCACCGCAAACAAGGCCTTCGAGCGCTTCGCCGGCGCTCAGAAGGCGGTCGACGACGCCGAGGCCGCCTATGACGCTGCCGTCGCCGGTGTCGCCGATACCCAGAAGCAGCTCGAGGCCGCCAACGAAGCAGTCGTCGATGCGAACCTCGAGATCGTCAAGGCCAAGGCCGAGCTTGCCAACGACGAGGCGCTCAAGGCCGATCTTGAGGCTGTCGACCACAAGGCATCCCTTGCCGCGGGCACGACGGGCAACGAGAAGCTGGTCAAGCTGAACGCTGCCTACGCTCGCTATAAGGCCGCCGTCGATGCCGCCGCTGGCCTCAAGGCTGCTCTGAGCGATGCCGATGCCAAGCTGTCCGATGCCAACGACGCCTATGCCGCCGCGCTTGCCGAGTTTGGCGATGCCAAGGATGCCCTGGCTGCCGCGCAGGCCGAGTACGACAAGTATCATCCCAAGGCCGAGCCGCAGGCCAAGCCTCAGGTTGCGCAGGCTGCTGCAAAGGCTCCCGCGGGCAAGCAGAAGGCCGCGTCGGCCGCACTCGCCCAGACTGGCGATGACTCCGCACTTGCAGGCGAGGTGTTCGTCATTGGCGGTATCACCCTCGTGGCTGCTGGCGTGACGCTGGGCGATCGTCGTCGCAAGCACATGTAGCGCTTCGGGCGTCGGCTCTGCAACGAGCTTCGGTTCATAGCAGGAACGCTTCGATAGCTAAACCGATAAGGCCGGCGCGCTGTTAAATGCAGCGCGCCGGCCTTTCTTTGTTGCGATATAAAAAAAAAGCCCGGTCGGCAGCCGCAAAAGCTACCGACCGGGCAAGCCGTGGGCAATATGGTTGCTGTCGAGCAGCTGCTCAGCTTAGCCCAGCAGGCTTAAGCCCACGGAGACAAACGCCAAGATAACGCCGACGACGGACTCGCCGCCCAGCAGACCGCTGGCAACGACCAGGCCCTGCTCCTGGAAGGCAGCATCCTTGGCGGCCTTCTCCTCGTCCGAAAGACCGGCGGCGGCGTCGCGGTGTGCGGCCCACTTGTCGTAGGCGAGCTTGAAGCAGGAGCCCAAGAAGGCCGTGAGCGACATGTAGAACGGCAGGTACACGCCCAGGCCGATCATCATGGCCGGAATGCCGAGCCAGTACATGACGATGCCGGCGATAAAGCCGCCTGCGAACCACGGCACGCTCGGGATGCCCGAGACCATGGTGGCGACCACGCTTGCCTGCGCGGCCACAAAGCTCTTGTCGGGGCCGAAGGCGTCCGGACCATAGGCGGTGACGAGCGCGACCATGACGGCTGCGGCGACCAGGGCGCCCACGATGCCGCCGATGGCCTGGCCGACCCATTGCGCGCGCGGGTTGGTGCCCAGCACGGCGCCGGCCTTAAAGTCGTTCATGACATCGCCCGCAAGGCCGCACGCCACGGCTACGATGCCGGCGATAAAGAACAGTTTGACCTGCGCGAGCTGCGCGAAGGCTGCCACGATGAGCATAACGATGAGGCCAAAGATCTCCATGGGGTCGATACCCGTCTGACCGCAGCTCTGAGCGCTCATGATGGTGGTGACAAAGGTGAACAGCGTGACGATGACGGCCGGGACGGGACCGAGGTCGAGCGCGATGGCAACGATCACGGCTATGGCGGCGGTGCCCAGGCCGATGATGCCGGCGTCGAGCTTAAGGGAGCCCGAGATGAGCGACTGCTCGTCGGTGTCGCTGGAGCTGTCGGCGGCGAGGCCGCGGACGATACCTGCGACCTGCGGCAGGATGTCTTTAAGGACGACGGCGACGCCAAAGCCCATCATAAGGCCCATACCCAGGGACTTGACGACACCCTGCGCGGTCACAACATCGAAGAGGCCGGCAGCGGTACCGCCGACGATAATGCCAAAGTTGCCCAGCAGCGCGCCGGCAAACCAAAAGGCAACCGGGGCGAAGCCCACCAAAAAGCCGATGGACAGCAACATGGGCGAGTTGTAGATGCCAAAGGTCACGCCGGGGATATTGAGCGTGCACAGCATGCTGGGCACCACGCCCAGAGCGTCGCGCAGCACGCTGTAGATGCCTGCGATGGCCATGGAGCCAAAGAGCTGTTTGCCGGTCTTGCCGCCGGCCTCGGTAGCACGCAGGGTCTGAGCTGCGGCGTTGCCGGTGGGGAACTCCAGCGCGGCGTCCACGATAAAGTGACGGTGGATGAGCGCTGTCGCCAGAAGGCCCAAGATGGTGCCGGCGAGTGCCACGATAAACATGTCGAGCCAGCTGATCTGGTCGGCATAGCCCAGCATCCAGGCGCCCGGGATGGTAAACGCCAGACCGCCGGCGACCATGGCGCCCGCGGACATGATGGTGTGGGTAACGTTGGCCTCGTTGAGACTGGCGTTGCCCATGAGCTTCAGGAAGAACAGCGAGATGACGGCAGCGAAGATGATCGGCCAGGGGAGCGCACCCATCTTGAGGGCGGTATAGGCCGAGCTTGCCGTGATGATCATGCAGCCAAGGACGCCGATGATGACGCCGCGCAGCGTGAGTTGACCGCGCATCGAGGTGCGGTTCGAGGGATTGCTCATATAGAACTCCTTTGCGTATATCCGCTTCCCCCGGGAGCGCCGCTACGGATACGGCGCGGGAAGTCGGGTTACCAAGGGCCGCCGCGTGAGCTCGCGCGCGACCGCGCACCAGTATAGCCGCAAGCCAGTTAATTTGGGACGGGGCTTTTTTAGCTGCCCCAGGCTCGGCCAAAGGATGATTATTCTGGGACGGGGATTAAAAAATCATTAGGTACACAATGATTTTTAAAGGCTCTGTTAGACCAGGATTGACATACATGTGTCCCCACGGTGCCATATCGT